>Ga0214543_1008609_pt1 | contig 16544 bp, 13 predicted proteins | sample CNSS2metaG_FD_160094 | JGI IMG/M metagenome (GOLD analysis project Ga0214543, IMG submission 160094) | Root nodule microbial communities from cowpea collected in UCLA plant growth center, Los Angeles, California, USA - CNSS2 | ecosystem: Host-associated > Plants > Roots > Nodule | place: USA... | reverse complement strand
AAGGGGCGTGGGTGGTGGGGATGGTGGGGGCGGGAGTTGGGGGTGCGGTGAGTCCCGGTTGACCGGATGGAAAGTGATGGGGATGTGTAGAGGTAACGGGTGTCTGTTGGGTGGTGGTGAAAGTGTGGGGGGTGGGATTGTATTCACTTTCTTCCTCTGTAGGCTGGAAAGCCGGAGACTTCACAGCTTCAGAGGTTTCTTTGGCTTTTCCCTTCAGATTGGGATCCGCTTCGATCCTTCGCCTGAGGCGAGAGTTCTCTTGTCTCAATGCCTCCATTTCTTCAGCACTGCGCTTCTTCAGGTCTGCGAGTTCTTGTTGCATCTTTGCCTGGCTGTCTAGGACAGCGGCCAAGTCAGGGGTGATGCTGGGAGGTCCAGAGGGACCAGCGTTCGCTTGCTTCTTCGCTCCAGCTCTGTTGCGGGTAGAAACCATCTTCGGAGAAAAAACGGGTACTAAAGGTGTTCGTCTCGTGCCCCACGGTGGGCGCCAATTGTTCCTACAGAGAACAATTAAGATAGGTTAGGCACAAGCGTCACCTTACCACGTAGTCCGCTATCTCCTTAGTTGGCTTCTTCCCAGTCGATACATGTCAGCTTGAACCTAGGAGGGGTTACCTGCAGAAGAGTCTCCGAAGCTCAAGTAAGTCAAAGCTCTCAGAGAGTAAAATCAGTGATTAATGAATGCTTACCTTTAAATGATGGGGTCCACGCGTATTTATAGAGCATTAATGACGTTTGACAATTTCATGGGCTAGGCCTTGACTTGAGCTCTAGGTGGGGCTTGCGAGTGGGCCAGGGCCCAAACCCAGGCCCTTAAGATTTATTGAATGCGGGGGTTTCATCATACTGAGTGTATTGAAGTGGTTGGCTTAGGCTGTAACCTTACCAGATATGCTCGAGTAGTCGGTCTAGACCGACTACTTGCCTTGATGGCTTATGTTGGTGATATGAGGTGCAGGTTGTCCTCTTAGACATTTAGTTTAGGTTAAAACCGGTACAAGTTAGGCTAACTCGGCCTGGGTTGGATACTTAGCGGTCTCGACATGCACATTGTTTACTTATTTGGTCCAGTTTGGCTAGGTACGGTACAAGTACATAAAGGCAACTAGCAGTGGTGTTGAGAACCAGCAGAGATGGGTCACATTTGCTGTTAACAAACCCAAAACTGATGAGAGTGGAAGTGAGTCTCTCGTACCAAGCTCGGGGAGCTTGTTTTAAACCATAAATTGATTTGTGGAGTTTGCACACGAGATTGGAATCGAAGGGAAGAAAGTCGGGCGGAGGATCCATGTAAACCTCTTCGTGAAGAAGATCGTTCAAGAATCCATTATTAACATCAATTTGCTGAAGAGGCCACTGATTGGTGATAGCAAGAGTAAGAATGAGGCGAACCGTGACCGGTTTGACAATGGGAGAGAAACTTTCAGTATAATCACAACCATACTTTTGATGAAAACCTTTTGCTACCAGGCATGCTTTATACTTATTGATAGTTCCATCAGCATTTTCTTTAACACGAAAGATCCATTTACATCCAATAGACTTGCGACCAGGTGGAAGAGAGGTGAGAGTCCACGTGTTATTAGCCATTAATGCATTATATTCCTCTTGCACAGCTGATCGCCAAATAGAAGAAGACAAGGCATGCTTGATAGAAGCTGGTTCAGTAATAGTGAGAAGCAGGGTGGGATATTGTTTGAGTTTAACAATTCCTGATTTGGACCGAGTTTGCATAGGATGAGTGGAAGTTGTGATGGGAACAATGGGTGGAGGTAGAGGAGATGACCTAGTAATGTTAGGAGAAGTAGAAGATACGGGTGAGACAGTACTGACATCAGGGGATTCCAGAGAAGCATGCTGAATGGGAAATGAGGGACCAACATTAGGAAGTATGCCAAGTGGAATGGTGCGCGAGTGAAAGGCGAAACGTGAAGGGGGGGTTGATTGAGAAAGAAAAGGAAAGGTATTTTCATCAAAGAGAACATCCTTTGAAATAAATAGTTTGCCATGAACATCAAGACATTTATAGCCCTTGTGAGAAGATGAGAACCAAGAAAAATGCAAGGAGTGGACCGAAACTGGAGTTTGTGAGTGTGATAAGGTCGGGTGTGTGGATAACAGGCACAACCAAAGGTTTTAAGAAAGTTATAAACATAGTGTTTGTTGAAAATGGTGGAATAAGGTATTGTATGAGGAGGGGCGGAAGTGGGGAGTCTATTAATGAGATAGACAGCAGTGTGAAAGGCATGATCCCAATATTTCAATGGTAGGGAAGCTTGTGAGAGGAGAGTGAGACCGATATCAACAATGTGACGATGTTTGCGTTTAACAAGCCCATTTTGATGATGGGTGTGGGGGCAAATAATACGGTGATGAATGCCTAAGGATTTGAGAAAGGGAGTGAAGGGACGAAATTCACCTCCCCAATTAGTTTGTACTTCTTTGATTTTCTGGTTTAATTGCAGTTCCACCATGGATTGAAACTATTTGAAGATTTGTAAGGTATCAGATTTGCTTTTGAGAAAATAAATCCATGTATAGCGACTATGAACATCAACAAATGACACATAGTAACTATAACCCAAGGATGAAGTGACATGAGAGGGCCCCCAAAGATCACAGAAAATAAGTTGTAAGGGATGAGTATAAATAGTAGAAGAAGGAGAAGTAGGAAATTGGTGAGACTTTCCCATACAACATGCTATGCAAAAATCCATTAACATTTTATTGATGGAGGACACATTACAAAATTTAAGAACATGATTTAAAACAGTAAGAGATGGATGACCAAGTCTATTGTGCCATTTGAAATATAAACTAAGTTTGTGATTGGTGAGAGTTGAAGACGCAGGACTTGAAGAAACAGGAATGGAAGACGCAATGGGTAGGTCAACAGAGGAGGAGAGACATGTTGGTGATGCAGGCACAGGAGAATGGAACGAATGCAACGAAAATTGATATAACCCATCTGAACCAAAAGACCCTTTTAATAAAATGGAATCATCAACTTGAGATTTGACAAAACAAACAAAAGGATGAAACTCAAAATAAACACAATTATCACGAGCAAACCTACTAACACTAACAAGATTTTTGTTAAGAGAGGGAACATGTAATAAGTTTGTAAGACGGAGGGTAACAGATGGATTGTGACTAGATGGAAAGGAAGCAGAACCAAACAACTGAATGGGCAAACCTTGTCCATTTCCTAAGAAGACATTCTCAGCGCCATGGGAAGAGCTGGCATCTGTGAGATTCATTGCATCAGGGGTGAGATGATGTGAAGCGCCAGAATCAATGTACTAGGTCTGAGATTGCTGCATGGGTGACTGCACTGAGGCAGAATAAGCAGAGGCAGCAGCTGGCGAAGGTTGATGAGGAGTGGGTAGCAGCGGAGCACGAGAAGGCGCGAGTGAGGGTGCTGATCGAACGGGAGAGAAAGATGAGGGTTGAACCGAATACTCCTGGTGACTGAAATTAGGATTGATCGCCAATGGAGGTGAGAGTATCAATGAGAGTTTTGATGCGAAGAAGAAACTCATTGATGGAGTTGTTCCCCTTTTGCAAGGTTACAGACAAGGAAGATTGCAACCAAGATAAAAGGAGTTGGTCTTGAGTTTCCCAAAGACTGAAATCAGGGTTGTTGGTAATTGTATCACGATTAGAAGGGGTGAGGAACTAAGGTGGTATTTGGGGATTGACCACGTAGCGGTAGAGGCGGTGACCTTTGATTACAGGCTCCACCTGTTGTTTCCAGAGGAGAAAATTAGTGTCTGTAAGTTTCTCAGAGACAGTATAGGAGAAAAGGACAGGTGAAGAGGTAGTTTTGGGGTCTACAAGAGTACCCATGATGAGCAGACAGGAAGAAGGAAAGCTACAAGATAAAAAAATAATAATATTATTGTGCTCTGGATACCATGTTAGAATAGAATAACCAGGAAAGAAGAAAAGACTGTTATTATCATTAATTCAACAATCAACGATACACCAATTTATATAAAGATTCCTAGATGATGACTCATTGTGTATTACTAACAGAAAGAATAAAAGGTAACAGAATGACTACCACGTATACAAACAGAAAGGAGAGAGAAAACAAAAACGACAAAATAGATAGATATGCTACAAATATTGTCTAACAGAGGCAAAGGGGGATCCGAAGGAGGAATAAATAGAGACAAAGGTACTGATTTAATATCACAAGAACGTTCCTCCAATAGTAGCAACGATATGAGTGGAGGTAATCATCATAGATGGAGAGGAAGAAAGGGCACGAAGAATTTTTGCAAAACAAAAATGTAGTGTTATAACTGTGGTAAGTTTGGGCATTATTTATATGAATGTTGGTAGGTTAATGCAAATAGGAAAGGAAAGAAAGATGAAAAAGCTAATTTGGTGCAGGAAGAACTGCAACCAATAATGAAGATTGCACATCTTGGTATCTAAATACAGGATGTTCAAATCACATGATTGGGAATTAAAGTTGGTTGATTGATATCAATCCATGTGTGGAAAACATTATGAAGTTTGTTGATGATAGTACAATTGTTATTGAAAGAATAAACAAAGTGTTGATCAATCAAAAGATGGGAAAATAGCCTACATGAATGATGTGTTATGTTCCCACCATGAAGAACAATTTCACCTTGGGACAATACTGGAAAACCGATACATAATGAACATGCACCATAATCATATTGAAATTTATAATTCTAAGGATAGATTGGTGATTAAGGCACCACTATAAAAAAAATAGAACATTCGTGGTGTATTTAAAGGCTACTGTAATTCAGTGCTTGTCAGCCACTAATGTTTGATAAGGAGATTTGGTTGTGGCATTATAGATATGGTCATTTGAACTTTAAGAGTTTAAATATACTTATTAGAAAGCAAATGGTGTGTTGTATGCCACCATTTTTCCTTCATTGAAAACTTGTGAGAGGTGTATCATTAGAAAGCAATCAAGGAAGGTCTTCAAAACCACTACACCACATAAATCAAAGCAACCACATGGAGTAGTCTACTCGAACATGTGTGGGCTTTTTGATATAACATAACTTGGTGGTAACAAGTACTTTATCACCTTTCTAGATAAGTTCACGAGAAAGATTTGGATATATTTGATGAAGGAGAAGAATGAAGTATTCATTGTTAGCACAAGTGACCTTGGTGCAAGGATTTGATAGAGCAAGTGCATGAGATCACATGATGTTAATGAAGAATTGGTGAGGATGCATTGATGATCAAACTTCTAATTTTTTGAATCTGGAAATGATGTGAAAACCATGACATTTATATGTTGTATTATATTTGTAGACTATATGACATAGGTTAGATGTCGTTTTGTTTTAGGTGTGACCTTTTCAATTTGTTAAAAAGGTTTTTAACAACTAAAAAGGCTTGCTACATATAATTTTGGTATGAATGTATTCAATTAGTTGAATTGTTATTCAATCGACTGATTTCACTTAAGTTAAGTGAAATCAACAAATTGTATGGACAAATCAACCTGTTGAATTCACTTATGACAAAGCTTTATAAGTTGGTATTCAGAGAGATAAGGTACAAATTGAGATTTTTTAGCACGAAAAACAATCATATGTATTTGGAAAACTCTCTCTCTCTCTCATAATCACATAGTTGCAATTGTAGATTGAAGATCTTGGTTGATCTTGGAGGCCTTTTTTTTTGGCTTGGTTGAAGCTTGAGGAACACGTGTTTGGTTGGCTAGGGAGAGCCTCCATAAGGTTTTGTGTTCTTGTGCCTCTATAGTGTTCCTGGTGTGATTCTAGGTCTGTAAGTGGGGGGATAATATTTTTGTTGGATTAAAAAATCTTGGTGTTTGCTTTATTTAAAAGTGTAATCTTTGTGTAATTTTGTAAAACTTTTTGATAAAAGTGGAAGACCAGGCTCAGGTTGTCCTGGTAAACTGGATGTAGCTCTATGATCTTCTTTCCCTTATCGTGTTCATCATTTAAATATCAAGAAAACCAAGCAAATCAATCTTTGTTAGGTGTGCATGTGTTTTTACGTTATCTAGTAGTGTAATCAAGTTGGATATGTTGATTGGAACATCTTGATTGAAAAAGCATGTTATTTGAGTGAGTTTCATGAATTTCACATTTTTGCATAATTTCCCAAATTAACCTATTGAATCAAAGTGTATGAACAAATTAACTTGCTATTTTTTATTTTAATCAGTTGAAAGTGTATTATCCTGCAATGAAAAGGGTTAGCACAAGAAAAGTTTCTGATTCGTGGTTAGTTTGATTCAACGAAAAGGGTATTTAAGCTTTAAAAAAGTTTTATAAATCCAATTCAACCATTTTCTTGACTAAATCAACCATTTCAATATTTACAATTGGTATCTAGAGCAAGTTTCTTGGAAGTTATTTAAGTTTGATCCTAAAACGTTTTAAAATGGCTGAATATAAGCTTCCTTTTACAAAAGGTGTTTCTATTCATAGATCACCTATGTTTAGTGGTATTAATTAACAATTTTGGAAAATTAGAATGAAAATTTTCATTGAATCAATTGACCAAGGTATTTGGGATGCAATTGTGAATGAACCTTACACTCCTAAATTTGTTGTTGAAAATAAGCAGGTTGACAAGCCATAAAATCTATGGGTAGAGGAGGAAAGAAGGCATGCTCAGTATGATTGTACAACCAAGAATATCCTTACATCTCCATCAAACATGGATGAGTTCTTTAGAATATATCAATGCAAAAGTGCAAAAGACATGTGGGGTGCGCTTGAAGTTACTCATGAGGGAACAAATGATGTGAAGAGAGCAAGAAAGCATGCCTTTATCCAAGAATATAAGTTGTTCAAAATGCAACAATGAGAATCAATAGCTGAAGTGCAAAAGAGATTCATACACTTTGTCAACCATCTTATAGGCTTGGGAAAGGAGTTTGATAAAGAAGAGGTGAACATCAAAGTGCTAAAGTTTCTTAGGAGTTGGCACTATGACCATAACTACATCGTTTTGTAAGCTAAGAGAACATGAAATTGAGATGCAAATGCTAAATTAGCAAGAGTCAAGTGAGAAAAAGGTGAATACTATAACCTTGAAGACTAGCACCAAAAAGAATGACGAACCTGAGGAGGAGGAGGTAGCTGAATCAAGTGACAATGAAAACTTGAATCTACTAGTTAAGAGGTTTGGAAAGTATCTCAAGGAAAATAAACAAAGGTAATCAAAAGAGGTGCAATTCTAAACAAAATGATTTAAGTAATACTCCCAGTTTCTGATGTGATCCCACCAAGCATACATGATTCTTCAAGCCCAACATCCAGTGGAAGCCCATTGAGAGGCCCAACAACAAGGTCTATGATGAGAAAGATTCAAATGGGTATTCATCTTAATGGCCATCAAGACCAAAGCTTCCACACATTATTCACATGGGCTAAGGAAATCACCAAGATATGAAGGATTACATGTAATTGCAGTAGAATAGAATTTATTTTGGGCCAATGTTTAGGCTTTGTTTTCCAATAATACATAAGACATGAAAGGAACATAAGATGGGGTGCAAATTGGGCTCGACCCATTCCTCTTCATGCATTGCCGAGACTATCAAGGCAAGACAAGGAGGCTTCTTTGCTTCATGGTTTGACTAAGGTTGGTCATCACATCTAAAGGCTAAGAATCCTTCTTGTTCTTCAAGCCAAGATCTAAGGGGCGTGACATTGCCTCCTTCTCCAAGCTTTCATCAACGTCCAAGATCAAGGCCCAATCCATCCAATGGTTCTCCTTTCTCATGTGTAAATGGCTTCATATAAAGACCAAAAATTCACTCATTTGTTTCACTCTTGAATTTTTGTGCAATAGACACATTGAGTTGAGAACACTCTTCACTATTGGTACTTGAGAGTCATCCTTTAGAGAACTCACTCTCTTTACCTCTAGCCCCCTTCCTAAGCTAAAGCTACTTCTAAATCACTCACACTTTCACCTATCCATTGCAAGCAAGAGCCTGCAAACTTGCCTTCCACTCTTCCATGCTTCCTCCATCATTTCCGCTGCATTTGGAGCTCCATGTCTCCACCAAGCTCCATCAGTTTCTCTTGTTATAATTGTGGAAAACAAGGACATTTCAAAATTGAAAGTCCAAACATTAACAAAGAGAAGGAGAATAATGGTGACATGAAAAAGGAGAAAAAGGCCAAGGAAAGACGAGCCTACATAGATTGAGAAGACAATAATGATTCAACAAGTAGCTCATCACAAGATGAAGTTAAGAGAAAACTTGTGCCTCATGGTTGGATATGAGTCTTCATCAAGCCAAGTAAGTTCTTTGTCATCAAAAGACAAGAATGACTATAATTAATTGTTGCATGATTGTGAAGAATTGCATAGTGAAGCTAACTGAATTGTTGTCATAAACAATAGATAAAAAAATTAAATAGCTGGCTAGAAAATATAGTTAATCCATTAGAATAAAAAATAATCGAATTAAAAACTGATTTCAAACACTTGGACATGATTTAAAGTAATTCAACCTGTTGTTTTGAAAATCAGCTAGTTGTAAAACCTTATACTCGATCTTAACCACTCCAGCCTAAGAAATTAACCATTTGGGATAATTCTCAAGTTACAAAAGAAAAAAAAATGAAAAAAAAGAGCATTGACCAAAAGTACCTTTCATTGACAATAGCCTAAAATGGACAGTCATTACATGAATGGGCTTACACATGTATCTCGACCCTCTTTCCAAATAATAATAAAATAACAACAACAACAAAAACAATATTATCAATTGGTCTATGATATTATGTGTTAAACATCTCTTCATCTTTAATGAAGGGGTTGGTAGCAATAGAAGGAGAGACTCTGTAAGTCTCATCAGAGCCATCATTGGTCTCCTCTTCAAAAAGGACATCTTCGGTTATGATCATTTTTCCAACTACCTTTGCAACAACTATATCATCAACATCTAGCATTCGACACTCATAGATATCCTTGTTCACATCAAATCTTGCATTCTTTGAGGAGACCTCTTCGTAGAGGAACTCGACCTGCCGAAGCGCCTTAATGAAGCCTTTGGTATGCTCATATATTATAAATTGTTGAAGTTTAACCATCTTAACCTCAATTCCTACATGAGCCTTCCGCTATTGGCAAATGTTCCCTTCAAATTTTCATTCACCTTCCTTAAGTCTTTGTTCTTTCTCCAATTTTTTCTCAGAGTCAAGGCACCTATCCTTCCAGGTTTTCAACCTCTTCTCATTTTGGTTTCTCTTGCCCTCAAGGGTCTCTTTCTCTTCGACCCATGGCTTCTTGTTGGCCTCATACTTCTTCTTCATGTTAGCCGACTCATTAGCCGCCTTGGCCTTCTCCTCATCTGCCATTTCCTTCCTTAGCAGGTTAGAGATTCGTTGCCTGTACACAAGTGTATTCTATGAAATTTCAGGAAGGCAGTATAAGACTATTGGCTCATCCTCCTCTACCACCATCTTCCTCCTCCATCATAGACACTTGGATACCTTTACACATTATAAATTAAGGATTATTCAACCCACCATACTTAGTGGCCTTGCTACCATAGCTAATACCTTGAAGACCAAATTTGACTTTCAACCTCTTATTGTCTTTTCGACACCCCTCTCCTTGGGAGGCACAACTTTGCAAAACAAGTCTTCTTTAGTTCCCATCTTAGCTGGATATTGTGCCATATAACCTACAAACAACAAAAAATGTTCAGATTATCTCAAAAGTAGTCCAACTACAAGAAATTCTACACTTACCACACAGGTTAGTAACCAGATGTGGTGATAAGTAAACATTTAACAATGTTTTTAGTAGGAAGTTTGCGGAATAGCTGCTTCAAGAATCTGACGATCCTTTTATCCTTATCAGGCATAATGTCCTTCGGTTTAATAGAAAATAGAAGGGAAGCTTTAACTTATTATGGTCATCATAGAAATATGATCGGCCAGTTGGGTTTACTACCACCCTAAAAAACCCATTTTTAAACTTCTTAAATGAATTGTAGTACGTGATAAAGACAACCACGTAATCGAATTCCTTGGCCGAGTAAGGTAAGAATGAAGGAAACACCCAAGTTGAAGTGGCAGATAAAGAGCTTAACATATCAACCTAAACACCTAAAGACAACCCCAACTATTTGAATGGAGTTCTGTTAGCACAACATTTAGCAAACAAAGAACACCCATTGTGAACTCGTCAAAGGGTAATCGGGTGTGCAATTTAACAAAAAAGGACATGTACATACAAAAAAATTCCTATTCATACACTCAACCATGACATACATTACCAATGTCACTTACCTTTTCATACACTAAAGGATACTATATCCTGTACCTTTTCATTCTCAAACATGAGTACACTATTTAGCCAAGAATTTAAGATTTTTGACCATTTAATCTTTGAAAAATATTTCCTATCTGAAGGATCTACCCACTCATACCCTCCCTCTGTGGTAATTGATCCTCGACATGTTCCTCAAGAGGATCCTCTCGCTCTCAATAATCACCTTCATCTCCTTCACAATACCTATGTTGGACCCCTTATGAGACATACCTGTTACTAGTCAGCTCTCGAGTATTGAACTTCTCTCACCAAATATCGACACTAGATCAAATTCTAAAGATTTCACTGCTTAAGTAAGGCAAATGAACCCCATTTTAGAGCAAAACCTCACACCCTTTCACCTTCCCACCCCTTATCCCAACCTATGCCTATATGCACTCGACCCTTATGGTATAGAGACATACCATGACGACCTGGCCAACTATATATTGTCCTAGGCAAACTTTGTGGCAAGCATTGACTACGTTTACCATATTAACATCAAGATTAAATCATCATTAATAGGATTGGTTAATTAAAGACTAATTTAGGTAATAAGCCACATGGACAAGACCTATCTAGGTAAAAAGCCCAAAAATAATAATATAAATAGCACAGTTTACGAGGTAATATTTTACATTTCATTAATTACTACATTTACTACCCGTTGACGCACTTGGTGAACTTAAGCGTCATAGTGTCTTTTGTAGGCACAACCCCTACCCGACTAGGATAGGATGAGTACCCCTAAAGTTGGAAGGTTGGAGTGTTTCGAGTGCTTGTTGGAGTCTTTAGAAGATATGTATGGCCTTGTTAGAACATATCTAATTAGGGTCGGCTCAATGGTGAAGCAATTAATCTCTTTCGTGATCATTCAGACAACAACTGTTGAAGATTGATCTTGGATCAATTCTTGGAGCTTTTGGCTTGTATTTGAAGCTTGGAGAAGGTGGTTTATGGTAGGCAGGGTTGTGTTACCATTGAGGTTTGATCTTTCTCAAGCTTTGTGTGTGTGCCTGGTGGTTTTCCAGGTCTGCAAGAGGGTTCTTGTTGTGCTGGTGTGATTCTTGTGTGATTCAAGAGTCTTGTGTGTGGTTTTTGCTTATTTTGAAAGTGTAAGAGTGAAAACTTTGTAAATCTTTTGAAATAGTGCAAAGTCGGGCTCATGTTGCCTTGACAATAGCTCAGGTTTGAGTGAACCAGTATAAAATTCTTGTGATCCAATCTTTTCTCTAACCCTCCTCTCTTGTATAATCATTTAAAGTTTAAAGAACTTGCATTTGAATCATCTTTTTCATATTCTTGTGTGTTTTGATGGCATCTGCATCATTAAGCATGATTGCATAATCAATTAGAATCTGTCTTGATCATTCTTATGCATTGTTCCTGGTTTAAAACTCGAATATGCATTTCTGCATTTTCTCAGTATTTCAGTCGACTATTTTTCTATTTCAACCGATTGATTATACCAGTACATAATATGTCTAGTAAAATCAATCGATTAACTCTGTTTTTGACAGATTGAAAGTATATTGTCCAATGGCTTTTGCATCCTAACTTTGTGATCGAATTAATTTATTCAAAGGTGCTTTTTAGCTTTCAAAGATAGCTTAAATTTTTAACTAGCCAATTCAACCCCCCTCTCTTGGAATTTCAACCATTTCAAAACTAACACCAAGGACAACTTCTAAGTTTGCTTCCCCTCTTGTGAACTTAGCACAAGTTTTCAAAAGGTATTTTACTTGATTTTTTAAAATTGTGTAGTTTTCATAGGATTTTTCAGCCGACTAATTTCAAGAACAATCGGTTGAATTACTTAAAATTATTTCTAAATGTTCAAAATCAGTTTTAAATCAGCTGTTTCTTTTTAGATGACTAACTCTATTTTCCAACTAGTTGTTTAAGCCTTTCAATCGATTGTTTAATGAAGAAATCTTGTTTGCTTCATTATGCAACTCTTCAAAATCATGCAACAATTGATTGTAGTCATTTTTGTCTAGAGAACTTACTTGACTTGAAGAGGATGATTCACAACCAGACATGAGGCATAAATTGGCTTCCTCACTCTTATCTTGTGAAAAGTTACTTGTTGAATCATCATTGTCCTTCCATGCTATGTATCCATGTCTGTCCTTTGGTTTCTTCTCCTTTTTTCATATCAAAACTCTTCTCATTTTCTTTGTTTGCATTTGGACATTAAATCTTGATATGTCCTTGTTTTCCATAATTATAACAAGTGAAATTATAAGAATTTGACTCATTTTGTTTGGAAGTGTACCTCTTGAGATTATCTTTGCTACCTTTCTTTTTGAGATACTTACCAAACCTTTTGACGAGGAGATTAAAGTTCTCACTATTAGTTGATTCAACCACCTCATCCTCGGGTTCATCATTCTTCTTGGTGCTAGTCTTCAAGGCTATGTTCCTTACCTTTTTCTTACTTGACTCTAGCTCATTTATCCTTTGCATCTCAATCTCATGCTCCCTTAGCTTGCCAAATAATGCAGTTGTAGTCAATATGGATAGATCTCTTATTTCTAAGATAGCTGTGACATTTGGTTGTTAAGATCTATCAAGACACTTCAACACCTTGATGTTTAACTATTCTTTGTCAAATTTCTTACCCAAACCTATGAGCTGGTTGACTATGTGAGTGAATATCTTTTGTACTTCTGCTATAGACTCTCCTTATTGCATGTTGAATAGCTTATACTCTTGAATCAAGGCATGATTCCTTGCTTTCTTCATGTCATTGGTTCCTTCATGAGTTACTTCAAGCACCTCCCACATCTTGGCACTCTTGCATTATGAAACACGAAAAAACTCATCCATGTTTAGAGATGACATGAGTTTATTCTTAGCATTGCAATCATATTGAGCTTTTCTCCTCTCTTCCTCTGTCTATTGAGTCCAAGGCTTATCAACCTGCACATTTTCAACAATATGCTTAGGAATGTATGGTCCATTTATGATTGCATCCCATATCCCTTAATTTATTGATTCAATAAAGATTTTCATCCTAATTTTCCAAAATTGGTAATTAATGCCACTAAACATAGGGGGTCTATGAATGGAGACACCTTCAGCAAAGGGGAGCTTGTTTTCAACCATTTCAAGTAGTTAAAAAACAGAATTAGGATCTTACTTGAGCAAATTTCAAGTACCTAGCTCTAGATACCAATTGTAAGATTTGAAATGGTTGAAATGCCAAGAGGGGGGGTTTAATTGGCTAGTTAAAAAATAAGGTAACTTTTAAAGGCTTAAAATTATCCTCAATTGAATCAACCCAACAACCAAGTAAGGATGCAAACACTTATGGAGTGGACAATTTAATCGATCAAAAATAGAGTTAGTCGATTGATTTTATTAAACAAATGCAGTACTAGTATAATCAATCGATTGAATCACGAAAACAATAGACTAAAATACTGGGAAAAATGCATAAATGCAGATTCGAAATTTAAAGCAAGATCAATGTAAAAGATCAGTCAAGACATGTTTTAATGAGTTATACAAACATGATCAATGCTGTAGATAATGCCAAAACTCTCAAGAATGTCAAAAAGATTGTTTATATCATAATTATTTAAACTTTAAATGATAATGCAAGAGAAGGTTTAGAGAAAAGAGTAATGCACAAGATTTTAATACTGGTTCACTCAAACTTGAGCTACATATAGTTTTCAAGGCAACTTGAGCCTGACTTTGCACTATTTCAAAATATTTACAAATTTTACACCCTTACACTTTTAAAATATGCAAAAACACGGACAAAAGACTCTTGAATCACACAAGAATCAAACCAGCACAAAAAGACACATCTTGCAAACCTAGAAAACCATCAGGCACACACACAAAGCTTGAGAAAGATCAAACCTCAGTGGTAGCACAACCCTACCTACCACAACCACCTTCTCCAAGCTTTAAACACCAAGCAAAATGCTTCAAGAATTGATCCAAGATAAATCTTCACCAGCTACAATCTGTATGATCACGAAAAAGAGAGAATTCTCAGGTTTCCATAATGATTTTGCGCTCAAAAATGGTCTTGCTACTCTCTTTCAAAAAATACAGTACTTATAGTCAAACTATTTTGAAATTCAACAGGTTGATTTTCAAATCAATTCGTTGATTTCACTTAACTTAAGTGAAATAAGTCGATTAAAAAATAAATCAATTGATTGAATAAGTCACAATTAAGACTATTGCAGCTACCCTTTTAATATGTTAAAAATCCATTCAATAGATTAAAAGACACCATTTAACCTATTGAAAAATATTTCAACAGATTAAAAGACACAACAAAGACCCTATACATCTAATTAATGCTAAAAGGTCTACAATATGAATTACAATCTTCAAGCTTGTTTTCCCTATGATTGATCCATTAGAAGGCATGCATACAAGGCATGATCAACTCGGGTAACATCAGATCTCCATATCTTCATCAATGTAAGCATGGTTCCAAGGCAATGGCTTCAAGTTCCTTCATGAAAGCTTCATTAAATCTTCAAGTAACTCATCGTCCAGGCTACGCATGTACACAGAATGTTTGCTATTTTACATTAATACTACTTATCTATAACAACTTCAGTATTGTTAAGATAGTAGTCAACAAAATAGAAAGGGTAAAGTAACCCAAAGTCGTCTCCCAACGAACACGGAATTGATTGTTAACAATTTAGTTCTTATAAAATCTATACAAAAAGAGTTAGTCAAATAAAATAATAAAAATATGGAAGGATTAAGATAAACAAGAAAGAAATAGGAATGATAAAAAGAGATAAAAATAATAGTAAAGAAAATAGATTGATTCCATTGCTTTTTCAAAATAGATTCATCATCGATTATCTAAATATTATTGTTAAATTAATTATTGTTGTAAATTTACAAATTAATCAATGTAAAGTCTCAATTAACTTGTTGGCGTTCTCACTTTTAACCAAAGTACAGTCTCAATTAAACGTGAGAACTTTTTGATTATCCATAGTAAATTCAACCAAAGTACAGTCTCAATCAAATTTACTATGCCTAATGATGTCTATTTTTTTTATCTTCTCACCAAATAAAAAGCTTAATTAATCAAAGTAAAGTCTCAATTAATTTTCGTTAAAGTAAATACCTTTAATCAAAGTGTTCCTGCAGAGAACAAATAAGATAGGTTAGGCACAAGCGTCACCTTACCACGTAGTCCGCTATCTCCTTAGATGGCCTCTTCCCAGTCGGTACATGTCGGCTTGAACCCAGGGGGGTTACCTGCAGAAGAGTCTCTGAAGCTCCAGTAAGTCAAAGCCCTCAGAGAGTCAAATTAGTGATTAATGAATGCCTACCTTTAAATGATGGGGTCCACGTGTATTTATAGAGCATTAATGACGTTTGACCATTTCATAGGCTGGGCCTTGACTTGGGCTCTAGCTTGGGCCATGAGTGGGCTTGGGCCCTAACCCAGGCCCTTCAGACCTATTGAACGCGGGGGCTTCGATTTTCGCTAAGTTATTGGAGTAGTCGGCCTGGACCCTAACCTTACCAGATATGCTCGAGTGGTTGGTCTAGACCGACTACTTGCCTAGATGACTTATGTTGGTGATATGAGGTGCGGGTTGTCCTCTTAGATATTTAGTTTAAGCTAAAACCGATACAAGTTTCGATGTGTACATTGTTTACTTGGTCGACTTCGGCTAGGTACGGTACACCAGCCCCCCAGCCTTGTCTGATATGGGTTGTCGGTCAAGGATTATATGTGTTGATAAGCTAGCAGAACCGGCTAGGTGTGATACACCAGTCCCCCAGCCTTTAAGTGTGGGGAACAGTGTTAAGGCTTAGAATTTGTAACCGTCAGAAGGTAGGTGAAAGGGTGTCAGTTGGTCAAATCGAAAAAGTTTTGGCGCCGTCGTTTTGAAGTGTCATATCTTTTGCAATGATGGTGTCGATTGGTCTGTGGTATGGTTTTGGCGGGAAGAGGTTCGTCGTTTGGGATTGTGGGCTATAAATATGTGTTTGGAAACAGATGAGGGGTTACTTGTAACATTTGTGAATTCTGAATTTAGAGATCTTGTGCGCATAAAACTGTCCGACATAGTCCTCAATTTCGACCGACATCTCTTCGTAAAAAACAAAATCAGGTATGTCCAGTAGTGGTAGTGTGTCTTCGTCTAGTAGTAGTGAAAGTACTGAGTCAGATAGAAGTAAGGATAGGCGACTTGACGGAGAGGGTACGAGTTCTG
>Ga0214543_1008607_pt1 | contig 16548 bp, 10 predicted proteins | sample CNSS2metaG_FD_160094 | JGI IMG/M metagenome (GOLD analysis project Ga0214543, IMG submission 160094) | Root nodule microbial communities from cowpea collected in UCLA plant growth center, Los Angeles, California, USA - CNSS2 | ecosystem: Host-associated > Plants > Roots > Nodule | place: USA... | reverse complement strand
TACTAGCTCAAGTGGTTGAGAGTACTTTGATTGTGTGAGAGGACTTGGGTTCGAGTCTTATGTATACCAATTATGTGTTATTGTTTTTTTGTTAGGATATGTATGAGTATGTGATTGGTATTGTAAACTATTGTTGATTTGTGAGTATCATCAAATGTGATTTGGTATAGTGGTTGTGATATGGCTTTATGAGTGGAAGGTCATGGGTTCAAACCTTGGTGGGCAAATAATAAGCTTTATTTTTGCTAACTAATAGTGGTGATATGAATGTGAAGGGGTAAAGAAAAGCCTAGCAGAATGGGCAAATACCTATTTTAAAGGCACCTATAAAAGCCAAAAATTAGGTAAAGGGAAGGGTTTTGGCATTGCTGGAATTTGCTTGGGAGAGGAGCACGAGTTTGAGAGGGTGAACTAAGTTTTGAGGTACAAGGGTTGAAACAAGAAAGGATTTTGAGTCAAGGGGTTCTGCCTTCACAATTGTTGAGCAATCAATCCAGGTTAGGGGAGCTGAATTGAAATTATATGCTTTTGGTCAAATTGTATGCTTGGTGTCGCAACCGGAATTGTGACGGGAAGGCGAACCGAAAAAGAAAACGGGTTTTTAAAAAAAGATTTGGGAGTCGCCACCATAGTTATTCTGGAAAACTATGCAAAACCATAAAGATAAGACAAGTCTGCGAAAAACCATATTTTGGATTCGGGAATCGATTACGCGTAGGGAAGGTGTTAGCATCCTACTGCGCCCGCCCGAGGGCGGTACCTTTAATTAAAAATGCAAAGTTGATGTGGTTTTCAAAATATTAATTTTCCCCAAAATAATAAGACAAAAATATTAAAAAGAAACAAAAAAAAACATTTTTTTTTAATTTTTTGGGCCCGACAAGGATTTGACCTTGGTCCTACGTATTCTCATTAAAAATGAGAAATCAGGGTTACGTAGTTCTTTAAAAAAGATATTTGAAAAACAATTGAGAAAAAAAGATTTGAGTTTTTTTAGAGGTGAACCTGACAAGGACTGACCTTGCTCCTACGTATCTCACAAGGGAGAATCAAGGATCACGTAGTTCTTAAAAAGATATTTTGTTTAAAACGTTAATGTTTTTATATTTTGAAATTTCATATATTTTTTGGTGTTTTTGAATCATTTGAAAACAGGTGTCATACGATGCGAGCGATCGGACAGACACTAAAAGAAAAAGAAAACTATTTTTCGATATTTTCAAATTATTTGGAAGAAAGTGTCACACGACGCGAGCGGCCGGACAGACACAATAAAAATGAAAGAGAACCTTTTTTATTTTTCTATATTTTAATTTTTATGATTTTTAAATATGTTTGTTTTCCTTTTTTAAAATAAATAAATAAATAAATAAATTTATAAAAGGATGAAATTATTTAAGAAGAATAAAAGTGGGAAACAAAAAATTGTGTGACTTTCCTTTTATTTAGTATTTAAGAATGGTAATATGATTTTAAATTACTCTAGTTTACCTTAGTGTGTTTTTGTTGTGGTGTTGGTATTCGCTTGCTATGATTGTATATTTCATGAGAGCAAAAGGTATTGTAAGGCTTGAAAAGGAGCAACACTGAGGCTACCATGGGATCTCTACTAGTTAAACAGTGATAGCTTAGATAGAGGTAAAAATGTTTTGTACTAGTTTGATCATTCTCTTCTCTTTGAAATAATGTTTAAAATTCATTTACTATGTAGGAGTGTACACTATATGATTAATTTTCTATCTATACATGTGTACTTAATAGCTTTATGTAATAACCTTTTTATAGTGATTATTTGCTATAATTGGGTTATTACACACCTGTCAATCAAACAAAAATACTTAGGGTGTGTTTGAATTACAATTAGAAGATTTAAGTCTAGTTGAATAAAATTAAAAATCTCATTCAATGAAAGAGTTGTATGGTTTTGTTTTGAAAACATCCTATGTTTGGAGCTCAATGAAACAGAACAAAAATTTGTCAAACATCATTTATATCATTTGTGACTTACAATACAAAGTAAACTTGAGTTTGTGCTCCCAAATTAAAAACCTAACGCACACTTAGGGTGTGTTCTTTTGTGTAGATGGATTTGAGGGAGAGTGTGAAGATGGATTTGAGTGGATAAATATGTGTTTTTTGAGTGGATTTAAAGGGTAAAAATGAGTGGATTTGGATATAAATTTTATGAAAGTTAGTGAGAGATTTGATTGATGTGATAGATAAAATAAATTGTGAAAATAGATAGATTTTGAAAGTTAACAAAATACCTTGATGAAAAAAGAGAATGATTTTGTAATTTGATGTTATAAAAATAATTAAAAATAAATAATACAAATTTTAAAAAATTTAAAATTATATAAAATTAAAATTAAAAAAATTAATTTTGTATGAATGGAAAAAAAAGTTATAAAATTAAATGTGTGAAGTATATGAATCCCAATATTGTAGATGCAAACCAAAACAATATACAGAGAAGGCAAACATAATTGGAATCTTGTCTCCTCTAAACACCACCATGATTACAATAACCACTTATATTTTCAAGTGCCAACAGAAACATCCTTTGTAAGCCACAAAATGGAGAAGGTATTGCATAAACCATCACACACAAGCACTCCATCTTACCAACACAGAACCTTTACTGAGTAACTTGCTTTACCAAACTTACGTGAATCTTCAAGCTTGAACTTCGACGACGTCCACAACCAACGGACACCGTCAACAAGGGCCACCACCTTGACCAACTATGGAGCATCTAATGAACTCACAACCTGAAAGAACAAGAAACAAGTTAAAAAAATCACCACACACACACAACATCGGTTATGTAACCGGTGTTACTCTTTTCATTGCACCAGCACTGGTTACGTAACTGGTGTCACACACACGCATCACTGCACCGGTTATGTAATCGATGCACCACCCCCTCACAACCACTCACCAACACCGGTTCACTTCACTCACACTGTTACAAAATGCCATTAAATAACACCACCACACCATTGGTTCACTTCAACCACACACCGGTGCATGTTCGTATTAAACAACACCACCATTCACATGCTTGGTAAAAATAACAAGGTTAATTTGGTAAACTTACCTATAATACATTCAAATCTGAGCATATAAGAGAAGATGAAATGTGGAATGAATCCCATAAATCCGCGCCTACAAATCCATGCATATCTGCTGAAAAAAACAAACGCATTGCTATAAATTCGTCTGTGCGAATACACACAAACAGTGTTATACACATAAAGGAACATTGCGTTAGTCTTTGTTTGAATGATAGGATAAATTTGAAAGAGTGAAAAAGGAGGAAAATGAAGAGAAAGAGTATGAAAAGTTAAATTGCTTACATTTAAGAAGAATGATTAGATTTGAATGCAGTAAATATGTGAAAAAAATTAATTATATATTATTATATTTAAAAAGATATAAAATAAAAATGTAAAATATTTTTTAAAAAAAAAACAAATTAATTTTTTTTAACTAAATAAAAAGTTATATTTTAAAATAATCATATATAAATTAATTAGATTATTTGATTATTTTACATCTTCCTACAATTCTTTGTAAAGTTAAAACGAAAGTTCCTACAATTCTTTGTAAAGTTAAAACGAAAGTGAATATATTAAGGTTATCTCTTTTTCTGTAAATTCCTTTTTTAATTATGCTTTTTCCTATCCACACTTTTCTATCACATCTATCATATGATCTTATACTTAAAAATCATGTTTTATATATACTACTTTTTACTGTTTACGTAGAAACACATAAACAAAGTAATAATCACACGTTCCCTTGCTGACAACAAAATCAAAATGCATAAATTCGATTATAAAAGTTTTCATTCCCTGGCTGACAACAAAATCAAAATGCATAAACTCGATTATAAAAGTATAAAACTTTTAGGTACTTAATATAATAAAAATTTAAATATAATTAAAAATACTAAAATTTATAAGAATCTTAAAACTTAAAAGCTTTTTTATTTATTTTTTAACCAAATTTTTTATTTATTTATTAACCAAAGTAGTAACTAGATAAAATCTTCTCAGCGTCAAAATTCAGGTAGAGTTCATTTAAATCAAATCAGAATCAATTAGGGTAAACTTTACCTGTTTGGAAGTACACCTCTAAGCAAACGGCAAAATTGAAAAGTATAAAATATAATATGCAAAACATGCAACTAATGTACATACACTCTTCCCTTCATGATGCAGTAAAGTCAAGAAGCTCTTCTTTTGCTAAGTATAAAATAAATCAACCTAATTGTCTCCTTCTGTCGCCATTTTCCGTTTATGTGACCTCTTTCTTTTCCTGCTTCTCTTCACTTCATTATCTCCTTTCGTTTCCTGCATAGAAGCAACCATTAATGAACTTGTAACAAATATGCGGGAAAAATGTTCATTTTCAAAAATTTCTGAGAATTGCTCGCATAACCAATACCCAGTTAAATAGGAACTATATTTGCTAAATTGTTTTATATTTTTATGTACAAAAAATTAGCATATATTATATGGTTTTAATATGAATGGCTGTGATGAACAAACGTTACACGAGTTGATGCAAAATTAAATCCAAGATTTACAAGTGTTTATGCGCTCATATTAAAAAAAAAAAATAGAAACTGCAAACTCTACCTTAGAAGGACCAATATTTTGACTTTTACTTTTCTTCTTGCAGGAAAGTGGGTTTGGACCCTGCAAAGTTTGAAAGCACTGTTACAAAAATACAAGGAATACTAAATAGAAATCACAAACTACTAAAAGTAATATAGCATAAGAATATATCCCAGTTATTAACATAAATAACTACTTTGGTCATCAATTTTTCCTAAAACAATGTCACCAAGATTTCCTGTTAATTAATGTCGGCATATTATCAAACTTTCCACAAATAACTTAATGTTTGAGAACACTTTGTTTTTCATTTACAAGAAATATGTCATGAAGGTGACAGGCCTAATATACGTGATAAAACCACATAATTAAACACAACAAAAATAATAGATGAAATCTTGACCATATGTTTTATTAGGACTGTGTGATTAGGCTTTTTTTGGAAATGAAAAAATACAAATAGCAGAATGTCCTTATGAACCTGATTGAATTTTATTCTAATTACAATGCTCATCAAGCACATAACATAATTCAATAAAAATATATTTTCATGGTGATAAACAAATCAATTCATTGCATTATTAATGTAACAAAGCTCTATTTGTGGGAAAATAATAGGATTCTAAAACTAAGCAAAACTTTGTTTATTTTATTCCAAAAGCCTCGTATGATAATAAAAATTGAAATTAGGAAATAGATAAAGCAAAAGCTTAAATTATAACCTTGGCTCTTTTTCTCTTGAACTGAGGTTTATCCTTGACTGCCATCGGATCCCTTGCAAAAGTATTCGCCTCTACTGCCTGAACATTTACTGTCTGATCTCCTGAATCCACATTTTCCATTGTTTCAGTAATGGAATTGTTAGGTTCCTCGTCGCGCAGTCTATTCATGACCCTATCCTTCAATATCTTGTACTCTTTTTCAGTCATATGCAACCGTCCTTCTTCAGAAGTTTTAACATATTGCCGTTGAAATGCAGATGGGGATTCAAGAAAAAGAGCATTCCTCAGACCATATATTAGAGGCACACCAGGTACCTGATACAAGCATATTAGTAAGAATAGTACGTCAGAACGTGCAATTCTGTGCAGCAGTATGAAAGCTTACTTTATACAAAAATAACCAAAGTTTTCAATTTTTTTTCTTTTGTTGAGAACATCACGCGGAAGGAGTGAATAAAAATCATACTTATCATTTACAAGAAAAATAGGAACTAAATGAGACAAAGTTAAAAATCAGAAATGAAAAAACATTATATAGATGCCAAGGCATAAGACGTTAAAGAAATTTCTATGTAACCATTCTAATTAGAAATAGCTATTCCAAAGAACCAGAGTTTTCAATTCACAAGGGAAGTGCATAATAATAATACTTATCATTTACAAGAAAAATAGGAACCAAATGAAACACAAGTTAAAAATCAGAAATGGAAAAACATTATATAGATGCCAAGGCATGTGTTAAAGAAATTTCTATGTAACCTGATAGGAACCGAAAAACGAATAATGGGCCACAAGAGCACTTGATCCAAGAAGCACAAAATCAGTCCAAAGAATGGATTGTTTATGTCAGACAAAAAAGAAGGAATTAGGAAAAGGTGGGGCATGAGTTGAGGTGGCAGAGTTTGTTACGGAGAGAGACTATAAGGCACGTTGAGTCTAGTTTTGGGGAACAGGTTTGTTTTTGGTGGAATTTTTCTGGTATGGAGATGCATTTGCTCTCTGTAAAGGAGCCTAGCTCTGGGGCATAAGAGGGCCTATCCTCTTATTGCATTATTTTTCTGTTTTGCATCCTTTAATTCCAAGAAGTTCTCCATTTCATCTATCTTTGATTGTTTTCTTTGACTGTGTTTGTTTTTTCTGGTATACAACATAACCATTCTAATTAGAAATAGCTATTTGAAATAATCAGAGTTTTCAATCTTTTTCTTATGTTGAGACCATCACAGAGGTGCATAAAAATAATATTTATATAATTTACAAGAAAAATAGGAACCAAATGAATCACAAGTAAAAGATCAGAAATGAAAAAACATTATACAGATGCCAATGCATCAAGATGTTAAAGAAATTTCTATGTAAACATTCTAATTAGAAATAGCTATTCCAAATGACTCAATGAGTAACACCAAGATGGCAGATGCTTCACACAAGGCAAGGTGATGCAACCACGCTGGATTGATTGAATGTGATTAGAAATAGGAGGGAGATATAATTGGATCAAAATATTGGAGATATTAACCAACTGAACATCTCTATCATTGAATCTGTATCAAAAAGAATAAAAGACAAGAAATGGTATATAAAGATACAAAGATGAGGCAGATGCACTAGACATGACAGTGTCTTGTTTTCCCAGACTTCAATGTATCAACCATTTTCAAAAACTTTTCATAATCTTGGGTTTAACAAGTAGTTTCACATTCAAATTGGTAGTTTGGACAAGGCAAAAATCCTTCAATTGTTATTTAATTGTCAATTAAACACTAAGCTCGTCAAAGGCAATAGCATATATCAAACAGTAGATTCAATTCCACTGGCGGCAATATTAAATTGTCGTTCAATTCAAATCCACCCCATCCCACCAACAAGGTTTTCAGATAAAAGGATTTTGGCCGGATAATAAATTTCAAAGATACTTGTAAGAGGCTACAATTAACCTAATACAAAGATAAATGTATTCTAAGTCCAATAAGAGAGACTATGATAGTTAGATATCATTCAAAAATTAGTTCAACAGTTATACAGTTTTTATTTTTCCCATGATTATAAATTATAAAAGACAAATACTAAAATAAGAAACATATGTAACCATTGGAATCAACTTTTCAAACAAATAATATATGATGCAAACCTCTTGCAGCTTTTTTCGGAGGTCAGTGTCCTGACTAGCAACAAAGAAATGCTCAGAATTGTTTTCTCCAACAGCCTCCTTGATGCAAGCATCTGCACCCACACATTTATCATGCTCACATCTGCAAATTGGTTGGAGTAAATATCAAAGTAATGACCATTTCGACATAATACCAACACTCAATATTAAAATAACATCAAGTACTAACCCTGACCAGTTTAGGACAAATTTAAAATACACAAAAATACACCGTGGTCAAAAAGTGTAATTAATAATAAGTATTCTTCTGTATTCAAATTTTCATAAAAGCACCGCATCAATTATTTGTCTTATGGACTAAAGTTGGGTAATTAGTTTAACACTTTGAAGAGGGTGGTCAACATCCTAAGTCTCAGTTTTTGAAAGAAAGACCTAGATTGGTAATGGAATATGGCCTCCAACCTGCACTTTTAAGTAAATTTTAGGTATAGAGCAGTAAGCCGGCTCATTTGGCCTCCCAGTTTTGATGGTTAGAGATAGACAGTGAAGAAGCCTTCCCTTTGTGTCTGTCAAAATAATAGGGTTTCAAAAGGGAAGGGTGACCAGTTGGTTGTGGAAACAAATCCAAACACAGCCTCTTTACATATGCAAGAGAAAGGCTGCGTACAATTACCCTTTGACATTATGGTACTTTGGTTAATTAGTTAGGTATGGAAGGATGGAAGGATAAGGACGAAATACTATGAAATTGACATTAACTTAAATGATGTGATATATTCCAATGCAATGATGATATGACCACTAGTCCTAGAACACTAAAGGAAACAAAACATGAAATACAGAAACATAATCACCAATTCTAAGAGAAATGAGAAAATAGGAAAGTAATTCTAAAGGATAACCTAAGATAGTATAGTATAATATATTTCAAGACATTCTAATATAATCGAATAACAATTTAAGTAGTCAAGTCTTCCATCAACATGACTTACAAGTGTAAAATAGTTTAGTTACTCCAGTCCAGTCATTGTTCAGTGTATTTAATCCAAGGGTCCAGCTTGTTCCAGACACATATCTAATCTAAAATTACATCTTTGTTTAGTATCCCCTTTGCAAAACAAACATAAATTCAAATGGTTCCAATTACTTGGATTCGATTATCATTCATTTTGCAAGAAATATATTCATTGAAACAGTAAAGCTAATGAAACAATGAATCTCACATCATATGTGCTCGAACAGTGAGGTAATTACCTAGCAACTATAAGTTTATGAGCATTCTCCAGAGTCTCAGAATATGAGCTACCAAGTCGCTTCAACTCAGCCAGAACACACCTGCATCATGTCCATAAAAAACCCCAAAGGGAAATAAAAAAAACAACAAAAAGAAAACATCCAAAAAAAACAATTATATGGCATACCAACTAGAAATAAATCTTAGCTTAAACACACACAAATAGAGAGCAACCTGGTTGTGTAGAGTTTGACAGAAGCACCGAGGATATTGCCAAGTGCGATGTCAGCTGGGGTTATTCGATTCACAAGGAGGTGATGCACAAATGTTCCATCGCATAAAACCTTATAAGGCTTCCGAACACCAAAGCATGTAGTGTAAAACGTCAAAGTTTTTCTATGCCTCTTCTGCTTCTTCAATTTCATCTGCAACAACGCACAACAACAGAATCGAATCACATTGCAGAAACGGGAATTATCTCGGATACTAGACCATTAGTTTTGTAAGATTGAATGAAAGAAAAAAAAATCAAAGGTTAATATAATAAGCAAAAGGCATCAAAAGAGAAAATTAATGTGGATGTAAACAAATCTCTAAACAAATTGGCTCGTGAGATTCAGGAAGAAGTGTGAAGAGAGAACTTCGATGGAAAACAATTTCAATTTGAGAGAGAAGAGGGAGCTGACACTAGAGTGTGAGTTGTAATAACGCCAAAATAAATGAACTAGGATACTGGAATGGAAATAGTTGGAAATGGAACCATGATGAAAGCCTAAATTATTCTGTTCAGTCAGCTTATGCCAGTCATCAAAACTAGTTATTTGAAGACCATTGGCACCAACAAAATCGTTTGTATTACAATAGCTAGCCATGAACCAAACACCACAAGTAGTCCTAAACTAACAGAAATCATTATGTGGCAACATTACGTATGAGCAACAATAATCGGAATAATAGCAACAAGGGTAAATAGGTCTAAGCTACTTGTTCTCACACAAATATGTCCATTTACCTTGTTCTTCCATCTAGAATTAATATTAAACTGTATAGAAAAAAGGACTAACCCTTAATTTTCTTGTAAAAGTTCCTCTGGTTTCTCTTGCTCTTATGTCTATCAATGTTGACCTTTTCCTCTGGACTATAAGGACAGCTACTACTACTTTCTTTCTATGATCAAGCTACACACTGCATGCCAAATCCACTGCTCAGTGTTAGAACCACTAAAACAAATAGAGCCAAAACATCACACCAGAGATAAACATATATAAATAAAGTTCACGAACTTCTTTTGAGGCCTAACCTGGCCCATTTAATAAAATTCTTGATCATGGCAATTGCAAGTATCATAATTCTTGATCAAATAGCAGTATATGATAGGCAAAATATATCAACTGTTAAAAAGGTTAAAAAGGGTCAAACTCGTTATATCAAAACCAATACATGAAAATCAAAACAACTTCATTTTAGATTTTTCTGTTATTTGAGAAATCTAATCAGCGAGACCAGTGAAGAGTGCAAATCAAATCCAAGAATCAAGAGTAGAGATCACCAAATCATGTAACTTCATTGCTTCTCTCCCCTGTGAGATTGAAGTGGTGGGAATAATGGAAAACTAAAGTTAAAACTCTACCAGAATTCAAAATCTAAGACAATGGAGATTTCGAGTCTTGCAAATGAATAACTTCAACAATTTAATTGCCGGAATCTCCACTTAAAACAGAAGAATAATATTAATTTGACTGATACAATGGAAGAAAAAAAAATCTCTGATTTCTTACAACCTGCAAACAAAATTTCGCTGAAGCAAAAAAAATTAACCTTCAAAAAATCTGATTTCTTACACGGGTACACTTGAGTTTGCATAAATGTATAATAACCTTAACGTTATACGAATCAATAAAAAGCACATACTACACGACAGCTGAGACCTCGCGTCACGAAACAAAACAAAACCCTAGAAGAGGCACAATCACTCACAGAGAGCTCGGGGATGTGAGGTGACTTTGTCACGGCACGGGTCGCGGCGGAGCGGAGGTTCCGACAGAGCAGAGCGGAGACGAGCAGGGGGCGGAGTGGGCGCAAAGAAGAAACGAACGAAAGCAACCAAGTCGAGAACCGCCGTTATGGTCACGTCACGGAGGAGAGCTAAGTTTAAATTACAAACTAGTGCTATACTCGTGCGTACGCACGGGTGTTGTGTTTTTCTTTTTCTTTTAATTTTGTAAAATAAAAATATATATATTATATTTGCAGTAAATAATTATTTTATATATATCATTATATAATATAAATTTTTATATGAATAATAAATATTAAAATTAGATATTATTAAAATTAGGATGGGTCAATGTAACTTTAATCTTTGTTGTTATAGATTTTAGTGGAGTAATTTAAAATTGGTTACAAATAACTTTAAATGTTTTGTTACTTTGAATAAAAATATATTATATTTTCTAATAGATTATTTTAAAATTGCTTACAAATAATTATAGATATTTTTTTAGATGGAATAACAAAAATATTATGTTTTTTTAATTGCTTACTAATAAATAAATTGGTTATAAATAATATTATGGTTATTATTATTGTGATATTTATGTATTAAAATGTCACATGGTTATTGGTTACTATAATATTTGGAGGGATATATTAATTAAAAATTTAAATATAGTTGCAAAAGTAGGAAATTTTTTTTTTTTAATATTTTGGAATACAAAATTACAAACATAGTAAGTAATATATAAAAAAAGATGTTTTAAGAGGGAAAAAAAACTGTTTGGTGGATTTGTCTGCATTCAGAGCAAAAGTTTAACCCTGGGTGCAAAAGGAGAAGACAATTTCATGACTGTATCAAGAAGATTGTGCACTAAAAATTTTCAAAATTCATTACCGTGATTTCATCTAGAAAAATAAGTTTATTTTTAAAATTCGTTACCGTAATTTCAGCCTGTAAAAATAAGTTTGTTTGTATATAATATGAAAATACATTGGATTGGAAGACGATAGTTAATTCAATATTTGTATAATTATTGTTATATTTAAATAGAAAAATTATATTAAGTGTTATAATTATGTATAATTATATATAATATTTAAATAAATAATTTGATAATATTTAGATGTAAATTTATTTGCTTTAAATTATAAAATTATTAGTGATGTGTAATTAAATCATATAAAAGGTTGAGGTGGTAGAGTTTACACTTTTCCATATAAAATGTAGACATAAGATATTTTAAGAATCCAAACAAAATAATAAGAACAATAACAATCACAATAATGATAATGATAATTATTATAATACTAATACAAAATAATAATACTATTATTAATAACATTAATATTAATAATAAAACTAATAATAATACTGAATATTTACTGATACTAATATTACAATAATACTACTAATACTAATAATAATAATTCAAATAATAATAATATTATGGATCCGGTAAAAAAAATAATAGTATGAAAATAATTAAATAACTAATCACAGTAATAAATCATATTTATTTCAAAATAATAATAATAATAACTTTTAATAATAATGTTAATAATAATGTTAATAATAATACTAATGTAATACAACTAATAATAATAAGTATTAGCTGGTATCGTACGGCTATTATTATTATTTTTTAAATTATATTAAGAAAATTAATATAATTATAAATAATATGATTTTTTTTACTAATATATAATCAAAGAATGAATGTTAGTTGCGCGTACACATAGATATATATAACTTGTAATTTAATTATATGTCTAGCCTATGAAATTATTTTTCAAAGTATACTTTGTATGAACTATATAATATTTTATGATTAGATTAGATAAATTAACGTTTTTTTTATCGACAAAGAATAAATAAATTAAAGATAAATTAAAGTTAACTCTTTCGTACCTAAATCCTGTGCAAATGATCATAAAAAAATTTCTCTGGTCAATTAAATGTCAGAAAAATTTCTTCGGTCAATTTTTATCTCGCAAAAGAAAAAACATTTTACATCCCTATCTATCTTTTAACTGTAATTATTAGTTAGAACGTCAGGAAAATACAATAATTTTGGAAAACATATGACTTTGTCACTTTTCTTAATAAAAAATTTCTATTACGTAATTCAAATACACTTTATTGTGTTATAATTAGACCTTCATATTGTGATAAGTTTTTTTTTTATTTTTTGTTTTTCTCTATCATGACTTTATTGTATTTTGCCATGATTTTGTTATTGTTTATTTTTTACTTTAACAAATATTCCATGTGATAATAAATGAAATATAATTTCATAATGATATTTTATTTGAGACTATAATTTTATATAATCTACTATTAAATTTAAATAAAAAATATTGTAGCAAAAACTAAATATTAAATTTAAAATTTATTTATGAATTTATAAATATTAAAATAAAAATTTAAATAGAATCGAATATGTTATCCTAATTTAACTATCAGCATTATCTATATAACTTTTGCTAAATTGGCTTCTTGACACGTCTCCTAATATATGTAAGACTATTTACGATTAATGATATATAGGAATAGTTTAAACATATTAGTTTATTACTAATAACAATATTAATAATACTAATAATAATATTAATAAGGCTAATTCTAATTTCAATATTGATAATAATAATAACAATAATCACAATTATATTAATAATAGTAATAATAATAAAATACAAATAATAATTATAGTAATAATAATAATGTAAATCATGTTGGAACTCCATTGAAGTTGCGGGGAAAAACCTATGATACAACAATCCACCATATTTCAAGTCCTTCAATTATTCACCCAAGTTTATATTTTGGAAACAAAAGAATAGAGTGGGAAAACTTTCCCTAATCCTGACAAAATCTTTCACATATAGATACTTTATTTCATTCTACACCTCTTAAAAAAAAAACATAGTTGGAACACTTTATTGTATTCGAATTTATTTTTTATTTTTTATCTTAATTTATATTAAAATATGAATGTAATATTCTTATATTTAAATAAATAATTATGAGTAATTTTTATATAAAAACATGTAGTTATATTTTTTTTTACATATTAGAGTCAGTAATATTTTATAACATATTGTTTATACATTTGACATATGATATTTTGTAACATTGTTTAAACAGTTATAGTCTTTTTGTTAACTTGGACTCCAAGTTTTATATCCCATGCTTCAATGTTTTGTAAACTCTTCTATTCTTTATTTAAACTCGATATGACATCGACATGGTATAGGATCTAGTATAGAAGCATTACACCTGAGTTATGGATCACATTCAACAATGTCATAAATATATGTTTCACATCAAATGAGATGTAAAAAAACATAATAGAATAAAAAAAACAAAAAAATTCAAGAGGTGTGTGGTACATCATCTGCTTGCTTTCTTATCTTCTCCACAAGCTATGGTGGTGTAATTTGTTTTTGCTTGATATTTAAATGTTCATGTACCGTAGTAAGAAAGTATAAGCACCACATTCTAATGTAGTATGGGAACAGTAATTGTTCATAAACTATTTGAACTCTGAACCTGTGCACAGAGTGCAACAACCCTTACAAAGGTAAAATTTGGATTGAGTGTGTAACCTATGTCTGTCATAAAAATAAAAGAATCATTACTGAAACTTACTTTTAATTCATTATTGAGTTTTTTTTATAATATAAAAAAAAATTCATAGATTCCTTTTTTATATAATAGATTACATTACGTATAATAATAATAATAATAAGATTAAAAAGTAATAGTTGGCTATGAATTTATTTGTTTTAAATTAAAAATCTGACACAATAATTGCTTAGTTGATGAGTGATGTGCAGCAAAAATTTTATTAATTCCCCACTCTTTCACTTTTTAGAGTTTATTAACTATTTACAGTTAAATAGTTTTCTTTTTCTTCTATTTATTTTACTATCTAAATAAAAAATGTCAAATAAATATAAATTTGATTTGACTTGACTTAATGAAATAAGAAAAAAATAATTTATATTTGATTTGACTTGACTTAATAAAATAAGAAAAAAATAATTATCAATCCATATTTTACATTTTAGAGTTAAGTAACATTTGATCACCAACCATTCACTGGGACATTATATTAGGAGCTAAACAAATGAGAAGAGATGTTCTTTAAATTTGATACTAAAAGAGAGAAGTGATTAAGAAAATCAAATTAGAGTCTTGATGGAAGCCGAGTTCAGTGTATCTAAAATTATATAAAAGGTGTTTTACATAGAAGTTGACTTAAAGAAAAATATGGAGGATGCATTCAAGGATCCATGTTTTAAATTTTGAAGACAATGTTATTATGAGCTTCTGAGGAACTCCCAAGGTCCTTATCATATTTCAATCTTGCATCAACATATTTCATTCATTAGTCAATTAAGAGGAAAACATTAAAAATAATAACTCTTGAAATTCATTATTACCTCAAAAAGCCAACAAATGCCTTTAGACACATATACAAAGCAACCCAAATACCAATGAAACCACCCATAGAGAAAAATATAAGCGCAGAAAAATAATGCTTAGAATTGTCACCGAAATCTAAGAGTTACCACAATTAAGCAAAGCTCTTAGTACTCATTCTATAAGGTTGAATGATATTTATCACAATACCAACATTAAAATATGGAAGAAAAACCCACCATGGAAAAGGATAAATATGCAAAATTAGAAGCTCCAAAGTTCACACCATCAAATACAAATGCTAAAGACTTAAGGATTGAGCGACTACCACAAACCGATAAAAGAACGAACAGGAAAGTGAATCTTTGTAGGTGCTGGAAAGATGGATTACCAGTATCCTTTTCAACTAGAAAACCAATAATTATCGGGATCCCAATTTGAATGAGGTGGAAGACATAAACATCTTTTGTAAATATTTTAGCACCAAAGTGCAATTCTGTCCCATAAATGAATGCAAGTAACAATCCTAGAACCAAACTTATATGCAATATAATAGTGCATCACATAATAATCAAGACATCTCAGAATGCAATATATTAAAGCTCCATCATACAGAAATAAAGTGCAAAACCATTGGATCACCTAATGACCAAAATAATCCTTCAAGTACAAACTCCTCAAAACCATTTCATAATTGACAAACTTTAGATGCAGTGAAGTGATGTTGGTATGATTCTCCAATCAGAGTTATAATTTCTCACCTCAATAATCTATATAATAAAAGATTCATTCATTGCCATACTGTATTATCAAGATGAAAATCAAATCTAATTTGAGAACAATACTAATAGCTTGTATGATGTATGGTATTATATCTCGTATTTGCATAAAGACTAATATAAAAAATAATTTCATAAAGACTCAAACACTTTCCTTTATTTATATCGAACCATACACTAATAATTTGTCCTCATTCAATAAGCAAGTTAAACAAACACCCTGTTTCGAAGATCAATAGGAACCAATTCGATCTTGTCTTGTAGTCCTTGCATGCAGTAAACCCAAATCAATCACCAATCATGAAAGATAACGACCTATGGACCACAAAATATCTTGAATTAAAGAGTAAATTTAAAATTGATCCTCTAAAGCAGCACAAAAAATCGCATAAGACAATCCCAGTGGCCAAATTAATATCTGGAACATCATAATATTAGTTTTACATAACGTGCCCTCTCAAAAGATTATGATGTTTAATCATTTAAGCAAGATGAACGCGGACAACTTCATCTTCTATTATGTATGACATTTTAGAGAAAGGAAAAATGAAGTATTCACTTGTAAATTAAATAACAAAAATAGTAGTAGTAGATTAATTAAAATAAAGGTGCATATTGAATATATAATTTCAAAAAGAGTAAAAGAAGAGAGAGCTT
>Ga0214543_1008602_pt1 | contig 16559 bp, 10 predicted proteins | sample CNSS2metaG_FD_160094 | JGI IMG/M metagenome (GOLD analysis project Ga0214543, IMG submission 160094) | Root nodule microbial communities from cowpea collected in UCLA plant growth center, Los Angeles, California, USA - CNSS2 | ecosystem: Host-associated > Plants > Roots > Nodule | place: USA... | reverse complement strand
TATATATATAAGCTACGTAAAACATCCCTTCCGGCAAATGATATATGACAAACTAATCTTTATAATGGATTATGATATAACATTTATGGTTTTTTTTTTGTTAAAAAATATGTTTCACCTAACTTTAGATCGGAGAATAAATAACTATATTTTAATTTAAGAATGAAACACAAATTTTAAAATTAATTTAGAAAATAAAAGTATATTTAACCTTTTCTTAAATGAATGTTATATTATTTTTATTTTAATTAGTTTAAGTTACAAATTATATATTTCTATTGATGTGATTTTGCTTCTATATTCAGTCTAACTAGTTAACTATTTCGCTATTTGTCCTTTGTTATATTAAAAAAAATAGATATATTATATTTATTGATTAGTGCGCTGTTTTTTTAATTAATTGAAATTAAAATATTCAAAATATAGCTTTGATATGATGCATGAAAAAAAATACCATACGGACAAAAGCTTAAAGAATTTATGAAAGACCTTCAAGATTTAGCAATAAAAAAGTGCTATTACAAATTTAATTATACAAATTAACTTTCTGTATTTTATTATTGTTGTTGATTTCGTTTTCTATTTATTTTTGGTTTAGTTTATCTTAGCCGTAATGACTAATTAATGAAACAATTATGTGGGGGCCAAATCTAATTATTTTCAAGACAAACCAAAAAGTGGCATAGTATGTAAGAACTAGATTTATAATTTAAAATTATTGAATGTATGCTTTTAATTTTTTTTAAATAATTCTTTTTGTATTTAGAATATTTTAATTCCCATATGTTAATTATTTAAAAAAATTGTGTTTTAGTTTATAAACTAAATTATATATTTGTTTCCTTTTTCCATTTAAAAAAAAGAGTGAAACATCTTTTCCAACAAAATGATATGTGAAATGTTACTCATGTGACAAATAAGGACAATTCAAAAATTTGAGAATTGAAAGGTTGAAAGGAAATAAAATTTAATAAAATTAATTATAAGAAATAAATACATGATACTTCATATTTAAGTTGTGTCGATTATATATGTTATAAAATTGATGAGTGATAGAATATGTATCAAACTTAACAATTAGCTAGAACATCTTGTTGCTAAGTTTATTTTTTACAATTTGCTCAGTTGTAGCTGTTGAAACATGTAGAATTAATACCAATTGAATTAAATGGTCAATCAAAAAATAAGTCAAATGCTTTATTGTTTTCACCAATCCTTAACACAACTTTGTTGATAGATTTCTTATTTCATAATGAAATGGAACATCAAGTTTATAATGTTAAGCTTGTATTCTAAGATGTAACTTTTCCTGTTTTGTAAAACCATCATGATAAAACTTTATTGCCATATCACAAATTTTCTCCCCATTGAATAATTTGTAAAGCCCCTTTGGATCTAGAGTTGCACTCAAAGTAAGTAACTTCACCATTAATAATTGGCATTATCATGTTTTATTTTTTGTTTATTTTTATCTTGTACTGTTATTTTATTATTATATTTTTAGATATTTTAGATTTTTTTAATGAAAATGAAAAATATAAGTATTTGGTTTACATATTTAATATTTTTCAGATAAGTGAAAATATCAAAAAAATTAAGAAGAATATCAACAAAACTTAATTATCAAAGATGAGATGTTGATAAAGTTGGTTACGCCAATACAAAATCAAGTAAAAGGTTGCAGGCTCAATTCAATTCAAAAAATCTATAAATAAGGGACTTGGCGGAAGTCAAAGAGGACAACTCTTTTGGGAAATCAACACCCCTTTTCGGGAGAGAGGAAAAAATAATTCTTTCAGGGAGAAGGACACTTGACCTAAAAGAAGATAAGGTAGAGGCACATTCTCAAGGCTTGAGGGCATTCATCTCATCTTTATTCTTATTCTAGTATTCAAGGCTTGGGTGCAATGGCGGATCTTGTTTAAAAATTTTGAAGGAGCCAAAATAATATACATAATATTTATATATTTAGTCATTGTAACTAAGATAACAAAAGTATATATAATTTAGTATTGGAATCTCCTTGAATGTTTCACTTTAGGAGAATGATAGTTTTGAAGTTGTATTTGATATGAAACTCATTTTAAATAAGTTTTTCTTATTTCATATCTTTCACTTATTTGATATTATCATATTTGAGAACGTTTTTCTAGAAAGTTCCAAAGAATTAATATGAAACATTCCACTTGTAATTCTTTTAATCTTAAGAAAGGTTCATCTATTTCAACAATTGGATCGTTAATATCACACTTGAAAATATGCAAAGAAGTAAATCAATATTGTTTTTATCTTCATGGGAATGTTTCCTTTTATCACTTTAAAAAAAATAAATATATTATTTTATTCTTCATCAATATACCTATTTTTCTTAAAAAGGATTTAAGACTAATACATAATTTATCAAAATTTAATAAAAAATTGAGAGACGTAATGACTAAGAAAAATATGTGACAATCAAGTCACAATTAAAAAAAAGATAATTATGAAGAAACATATGGCACATAATTTTTCTTTCTATATTGATAACAAAATAAATATACAAAAAACTCATGAGATAAAAAAAATATTAAATATTAAACTAATATTTCCTTATCAAAAGAAAAGATAGAGTTGCCTTTTTTATTTTAAAAAATAGAAGAATATTGATGAGAAATAATGAATTTATGTCTAATTTTTTGTTTTTTTTTTCAGAAACAAATGAAAACATGCAAAAGTGAAAGATGAATATAATATGTGAGAAACTTAAAAGACAAGAGAAAAAAATATATCTCAATAAATTTATTTATCCTTTATTATATTTATTTTTATTTTTATTTTTTATTACTTATAGAAGAAATAAAAACCTATCTAATTTAATTCCCTTCTATAATATATATATATATATATATATATATATATATATATATATATATATATATATATATATATATATATATATATATATATATACTACATATATTTAAAAAAAAATAGAAATTTGGGGGCCATGGCCCCCTTGAGATATACAAAGATTTGTCCTTGTTTGGGTATAATGTATTTTGAACTTTTTGTGAATTTCACTATTTAATATAATTCTTTTTCATCACTCTTGTATTCTATTATTGTTTATGGGAGTACCTACTAATTGAAAGATAGTTTGGAAAACCTGATTAGGATAGAACAACTAATAGATTTCACATGCTAGACATAGATATGGAACATTTAGTCATTCATAACATTATAATCTTGATCATTAATGTGAACTTATAATAAAAATTGATAGACATATAAATTTTATTATTCAAGTTTAGACTTATCAGTAAGAGATTACCACTTATTACAAAAGGTGTTAGAAGTATATTGTTTGGCGTTTTTGCTTGAATTGAATCATGAAACCCAAGCCTAGTGAAACATTAATCATATGTTGTTGCACACCATATGTTTGATAAAAAATACAAAAAAAGTTTTATTTTTATTTTTGTGAAGTTGGTTGTTTAATTGAGTGATGAATTGCAAAAGTTGTCAAGTGTTGCACAAGTCTTTTGGGAAATTATACTTGGACTTTCCACTTTATTACTTTTGCAATTTGGTTCACTTGTCAATCCCATAACAAGGTTTTTGACGTCGTTGTTGGAGACTTGTGTTCAAACACAAATTGGGCCTTTTTATCTCTTTTAGACTGTTATGTTTTTTTGTGTTTTCTTTTATGCATGTTGCCTATAGATGTTTATGATTTCCATTGATTTTATTTGTGCTTAATGTTTATCTCGGGATACTCCTTAGAACATGATCTAGTTGTTGGAAGGTCCTATACATGAGATTTCAACAGCCTAACTAATAAAATCAAACTAAATATTGTAATTCACTAGAAATGGGATTGTGTGTTTGGCCCCCACTATTCTGGTTCTTAATGCAAGGTTTGATGCATGCTTAGTCTAAGAGATTTGCTAAGATATGTCAAACTTAAATGAGCATTACAAGAGACATTTGTGTGTCTAATCTTAGAGAACAAGAAAAGTAGTATTCATCACAAATGAGAATACTGTAATTTTGCAACAAGAGACATCTAAGTAAGGTTGCTTGGGGAATCTGTTTAATCATTCTATAATTGAACTTGTTTCATTGTTATTCTTATGTTTATTTCCAATTCTAAAAATTTTGATTATATGAAAATTAGGATAACTTGTTTGTTCGAGTATCTTTTATGTTCTTGTGAATGTAAGGTATTGATAAAAATGAAGATAAGACACAAAGAAGCATATGGTATTGGTTCAAAAGACAACCTAACATAAAGAAAAAAAACATCACAATGAATATCAAGTGTCGAGCTAAAAGACGTTAAACAAGCGCTTCCTGTGAGGCAACCCAATATTTTTAGCATCACTCACTGGGCGAGAGAATTTGCCTAGTGACCATATGGTCACACATTTAATTCGCTTTGCAAGTCTGCTCACCCAACGACTACTTGACCTAGTATTTTCATTTGCCACGCGAGTCTGCTTGCCCAGCGAACACATTGGTACTCGTTCAACAAATATTTTTTAGTTTGTTTCTGAACATGCTTAATTATTAAATTCTCTTTGAACTTGTTCTAATCATGTCATAAAATATATGAATTGAATGGTCAACTTGAGTTAGAATATGTTTGAGCAATGAATTTCTTATATCATAATTGTGCATATAGTTGAGATAACTTGCGGCACACACTGGTTGCGAGATAATTTGATATGTTTTATTTAATCAATTCTTGATCAGTGTGAGAGTGTGACCAAATTTATTGGATATTTGAGTATGGAAACTAGGGATGGAAAAATAGGCCAGCCTTGTCCGTTTTGGCCTGCAAAGTGCGAGTCAGGCTGGCTCACCCCGTAGTTCGAAAAGGGGTATATTTTCCTAGCCCGCACTGCTCCACTACCTAGCCTGTGAGCCCATGGGTTGGCCCGTATTCGTAGTGAGAAAAATAAAAACTTTTTTATTTTCCCATATAATTGATATTCATTTCCTATCGAAATAATTCTAGTTAGTTTAACTAACTAAAAACAAGAAACAATAGCAATGAAGATTATAGCTAAAGTACAATAACAATATGTCACCTTACTAAACACAAAGGTACAAATTTGTTAACCTAAAAATGCATAAAAAGATATTCCATATTCGAGAACTAAAATCATTATCTTATATACAATGATTATGCATAACAATAATAATAATAATAATAATAATAATAATAATAATAATAATAATAATAATAATAATAAAAGGAACGTACAGGAACATCGCCATGAATGGTGTGGGGATTAAATGTACAAAAAAAAATTTACCATGCCACCACAACTGCACTACCTCATTCAATTTCTTTAATTTTGTAAACTGGCCATCGGGCTAGCCCACCCCGTCCCACCTTAAGCCCACAAAGATTGTGCGTTTGTGTAGGTCGAGCTTGTGCAGGCCAACAGGTTTAACATCCCAACTCGCCCCATGTTTTTGTCTACGAGCTTGTAGGCCTAGCAGGGCCAGCCTGCTTGGCCCGTCTTGAATTGTCACCCCTTATGGAAATATTTGAGTGTTGAAAGCATATGATAGTAGATAATAGTAAGGAAAGTAGTTATTAAAATGAGGTTGATTTTTGCTTGATTCTTATTAATATAAATAATTGGTTAGAAAAGATAAAGGCATTTGTTTGATATGTTTAAGCTACTTAGCCAAATAGCCAACACTAATATATGTTAATTGTCTGTTGTTACCCATTTTTAACCTAATTGTTTTATTCTTTTATCCTTAGTCTCTAAAGAAAATATATCTTGTCCTGCACCTTAGCCAAAGAGAACAAGTACATGTTAAGTAAAATAAAGGTATGAGTTCACATTAGATTGGGGTAGAGTATAAACACCCTACCAGGGTATGAGATTAAATAAGTTTGGGTAGGCTTTTGTAAAAGTCCTACCCCAAGAAAAAGAAAATTAGAAAGAAGAGAAAAGACGATAGATCACATGTAATAAGAAAAAAGGTTGGGTTATGAGAAGTATATGCAATTTTTTGGGAAGATTATGTTGTAGGGATACTAGGATACCATGAATTATTTACATTTAGTTGTTCTCTTAGGCCAGTGGTGTTTTTGAATCCCTGAAAAATCATATTTCTTTTAGATAAGCCCTATTACAACCTTTGAAAGACCTTTTGATCTTACCAAATGTGTGCATTGTGTAAATTAGATGATGGGCAAAAGTTGGTGAAGTGGTTTTATAACATGTTGATTATGAGTGATCATTTATAACCAATTGGTATTATGTTTTATTTTGTTTATTTTTATCTTTTATTGTTATTTTATTATCATATTTTTAAATTTTGTAGGTTTTATTTAATAAAATTGAAAAAGATAAGTATTTGGTTTACATAATTAATATTTTGCATATAAATGGAAAATTCAAAGAAATTAAGAAGAATATCAACAAAATGTGATTATCAACATTATCAACAAGAGGAGATATTGATAAAATTGGTTACTCCAGTACAAAGCTGCAAGTCTAATCCAATTTGAAAAAATAATTCTTTTAGGAAGAAGGACTATTGACCTAAAAGGAAAGAATGTAGAGGCACATTCTGAAGGCTTGAACATTCATCTTTATTCTTATTATAGTATTTAAGGCTTGAGTGTAATGTATTCTGAACTCTTTGTGAATTTCACTATTCAATATACTTTTTTTCCATCACTCTTGTGTTCTATTCTTCTTTTATTTTCATATTTTAGATTGATTGCATATGTGAAAGTACCAGCTGATTGAAATATAGTTTGGAAAACTTAATTAGGATAGAACATATAATAGATTTCACATCTTAGATATAGAAGTGGAACATTTAGTCATTCATAACATCATAATCTTGATTATTAATGCCAACTTATGATAAAAATTGCTAGACATAGGGTTTTTATTATTCAAGTTTAGACTTGTAGGTAAGAAATTACAACTTGTTTACAAAATGTGTGAATGTTAGAGAAGGAATTCAAAGTATATTGTTTGGTTCTTTTGCTTTGAATTGAATCATAAAACTCAAGCCTAGTGAAGCCTTAATCATATATTGTTGCACACCATATGTTTGATGAAAATACAAAAAGAGTTTTATTTTTGTTTTTGTGAAATTTGTTATCTAATTGAGTTATGAATTGCAAGAGTTGTCAAGTGTTGCACAAGTCTCTTGAGAAACAATACTTGGACTTTTCATTTTATTATTTGTGTAATTTGGTACACTTACCAATCCCGTAAAAACAGCAAAATCTACTATGAAGATCCTGCAATTGGGTATTTGTAGCAATGAACAAATTACTACAATAACAATGTTCAAATGTAATGTAATCACAGTTTTTCAGGAACATTGATTTCATGTTTTTCACAAAAAATGATATTACTTCCTTGAACAAAACTTTCCCAACTTGATTCCCTCATTCTTTGAATCAAAGTTTTTTTGTGTTGGAAACCAAAAACATTTTGCATTCAATATATCTTGATTCTTATATTGCAAAGCATGGCAAAGCTCATTAGGATTGTAAGAAGGTAAAAACAAGTTTTGACTTTTATTATATATATATATATATATATATATATATATATATATATATATATATATATTTTATATAGGGGGCGATGGCCATGCTTGCCCCCTATAGATTGGTCTTTGGTGACAATCATAGTCATCAACTAGACTATAATACACTTCTATATGTTGTTGCTAGAAAGATAGTTTACACAACTTTTACAAAAATATAAAGACAATATAATTTAATTTAGGAATGAAATGTAAATTTTAAAAGCAATTTGAAAATGAAAAAATATATTTAAATTTTAAAAAAATAATATTCTATATCTTTCACACCAATAAAAAGGGAAAATAAGAAAAAAATATATTTTGTCAATCATCTCTTGTATAAATCTCTAACATCCAAGAATATAGTTAAATAATTAATAAACTATGTAATAAAAGAATAATTAAATAAATATTAATACATTATATAATTTAATTTAATAAAGCAAACTTTTTTAAATAAGTGGATCAACTCATAACCATGTTCATGCATGACATGTCCACTTGTGTAAATATAAGAATTAACTACACAGATAGATTACATTTACAAGAAAAACGTATTTTATGTTGATTTGATGACATTTTTTAACACTATCAAAGAATAGGCTAAAGTTAAGATAAAATTATAGCACATATAAGTATAGGTTATGTATCACAACCGAAATCACGACGAGACGATAAACCAAAAATAAAATTTGAAAGAAATACAGTTTGGAGTCGCCACCATAGTTTATTCTAGAAAACTGCAAAAAAATAAAAAAGATAAGACAATTTCTGCAAAAAAACCACATTTTGGGTCTGGGAGTAGGTTACATGTGGGGAAGGTATTAGTACCCCACAGCGTCCGTCCTATAATGATACCTTTAGTTAAAGGTGCAAAAGGATGTAGTTTTTTTAAAATGTTTATTTTCTCAAAAAATAATAAAAAAATAATGTACAAAAGAAACAAAAATATTTGTTTGGTTGTTTGGTCCTGACAAGGATTAATCTTCGCTCATACTATCTCTATTCACAATGGAAAATCAGGGTTAATTAAAATCCTAAAATTCGTCAGTAAATTCTATTTTACCAACAAATTATTTTTTGTCCGTAATATTTGTTGGTAAAATAATATTTTTCGATAATTTTTTTCGTCGATAAAATTTTGTTGATGATATAATATTTTCTAGTGGTGATAATTGAATGTTAGAGTAACTTTTTACATTTCGCTTACCTATGAAGTTTGCAAATGTCCTCTTTAAATCAAATAACATATGTAATGTTAAATAATAAATTAAACATATATTATCATTTTTAAGAAAAATGTAACAAATTAAATAGTTTTTATTTTAAATTTAATATTATTAATATTGTTGTTGTTAATGCTAGACATCAATGCCATTGCATAAAGAGTTTATTAGAAAAAAGAAACGAAAGGAAAAAAAAAAGCATGGACCCACTAAACCCATGATAAAATTACATCACACTTCAAGGAAAAAACCCTATTATGAAAAAAAAACACCCATGATTTCTTTCACGGAAATCATTTCATACTTTGAACTATATATACCATACTAAGAAAAAGGTAAGTTCCTCGTCAGACTATCTTACAAACCGTGTAACGTTTCAACTTTTGAGTACAGATGCCCACCAACGCCCGAGAAAGTTAAGTCGTTTGGCAATATGTAATACTCACCAAAGCATTCCTTGAACAGTGTTTCAAGTCAATGAAACCTTATTATTAGTTAATCATCTCACATTCGAAAAAAGGTTTTTAATTTGTAGAAGTTTTTACTTTAAAGGATTTAGTATTAACCTTCTTTAGCCTACCTCTATTAAGTTTTCTTGTAGTTTGAACCAGTTCATCATCCTCTTCAATACTAGAATATTCTCTTTCATCAAGCATATTAACCCATTTGTAAGTTATTTTCAATTATTCTTCCACAAAACGATTTTTTTTAATGTCAAAGGATCATATCTTGAGAGAAATTTTTTTTCATTCTTTATATAGAAAAAAAACTATTGATTTTTTATCTATAAATAAATTTGTGGTCTTGCATTATTATTAGCTTGAAAATTCATATTATAGTAATCTATATCATTAATATAAGGAATTATTTTTTTCAGCGTAAATTAAAGTATTTGTTCTTTAAAATTAAAGTATTATTTTGTTATTTTTTATTCTTTTGGTGTTTGTTATCTTTAAATTTAATCATTTTTAAATTAAAATAATTATTTTATTAATTGACTGTTTATTCAAATGTAATTATTTTTCTAAGTTAAAATAATTACTTATAATAAAAATATATGCAAATTCGCATAAACTAGGTATATGAATGAATGTGAAGAAAAACATTTGATATATATATATATATATATATATATATATATATATATATATATATATATATATATATATAAAAATGGAATTGGAACTTAATTTAGATCACCATCAAGATACTTTATATTTATTAAACAAGTTATTATTGATATGATTTGTGATAATAACATATCCCGTGGAGATAGGGATTGCACACACTATATTTCATTCTCATATAGGCTTAACACATTACTAGCTACACTAAGTAGGTATATACCCTTTTCAAACCCAAAACCATGCCTTTTCAATTTTTCTGATTTTCGTGGTGCGTATAATAATTCAAACTTCTTTACATAAATCACTCAAGATTATATAACAGACAAATCCATTGATTAGTTGACTAGGGCATGAATTAATTCAAAGATTCTATAACAACAAATCAAGAAAAAACTTTGTTTTATTATTATTTTTTTATTACCAATAAGGTATGTGGATTTATAAAAAAAAAATGGTTAAGTATGTTTTTAGTCCCTAAACTTTGATCCAAAATTGGAATTCATTCATGTTTGAAATTTCGATGCATTTTGGTTCCTAAACTTTAAAAATGAATGAATATAATCATTTTAACTCAATTGGGTTAACTATTTTTTTGACTAGTCGAACACGTTTCATCTTAGTATTGGAGTTATTTACACCGTTTGACATATTTCTGGTTCGATATTTATTGGGAAATGTGTTCGACTCCTCAAGAAAGATTGACGTAATTGGATTAAAAAGACTATATTTATTCATTTTTAAAATTTAGAGATCAAAATGTATTAAAATTTCGAAAAAAAAATGAATTCCAATTTTGAGTGAAAGTTCAGAGACCAAAAACATATTTAAAAAAAACTTCTATTATTCATATAGTTTCTCTCCCAAATTGAGGGTATTTCCAAATAATTAATAATACCTTAATGAGAGATTTTAATTAGGTCTAAGATATAGAGAAAAAAGGGTAAAAAATTTAATCTAACACAACACTAAATACTTGAACCATGAATCCAAACAGTAGTAAACTGAAATTATCTCAAAAGTTCATTATCATGTTTACTAGTAATTCTTTTTAGGTTTAATAGTTGTTTTCCAACAATTAGGATGGTTTTCCTTTTAATTTTGTTTATCTTTTTAAGTATTTTAAATTTTATCCCATTTAAGAAAATGGAATTAGTGTAATCTATTACGTGAAATTAATGGTGAGAGTGTTATTACAGTATTCATTGTTATTCACGTTATGTGCTGTTAATAAATTAAGTTATTCCGGTGTCATTCGGTTGTTTATGAAATCTACATGTAACTTTTTCTAATGTCATTATTATATTGAATTAGCTTTTTTTTTTAAAGATCAAATTAAAAATATTTAAAATAATGGAACCAAGTTAAGAGCATTTAAAATAATAAAACAAAATTAAAAAGTATAAAAAATTATTAAATCTATTTTTATTATATAAATTATAAAATATAATATAAATCTATCTTATCTATAATTAAAATCTTCAACATGCATTTTTAACTCTTTTACTACGATTCTAATACTATAATAAGAAATTGACTTTAAGACAAACTTAATATTAAATGATTGAGTTGACAAATGAGATTTAAATCATATTTATATATTATAAAATTATTTTATTTCTAATTAATATAAAATTTTTAACAACAAACGATATACTAACAAATAATAAATTTTGATATTATCTTAAGAATTAAACTCGAAACATAATAAAATTTTACAAAAGTGAACTTTACATGCTATAAATTTTCTTTAAGAAACAAATATAGAATCTTAAAAATGTAAATACGGTAAAGAAGAAGTGAAAGGAATAATAGAGGGGTGTAGAGGACCTACAGCTTAAACAAAAAGTAAGTGGTTGGAATAATGCATGATTTGTTTGAGTTAATATCCATAACATAATTTTTGATGAGTGGAAGTTTTCAACAACAGAATTGATTTTCAGTGTTTGGCCCACCATTACAGCAACTAATTTTGATAACACAAACAGTGTTTTGGATTTGGCTATCTGAACTCCTCAAAATGCAAAAGTACACAAAAATAAGTCTCTGGTGCAATGCACCAATATAATTGCTTTGATGCAGTGTCGTTGGGTGCACAGACACTGCTTTAATCTATAAACCCTTTAATTAAACAATTACTGGTATATCAACCACTACTGCACAATACATCTTAATTCGTACTTTTTTGTCTTTTACCCTTTATTTATCTTCATATAATATGTTTCTCATCATCATAAATTATTAGTTTTTTTTTTACTCTTTTGCTCTGATGAACTCTTAATTTTGTTTTTAGCCAGAAAGTTATACTAGTCACTTTATTTCACTGCTTGTAGTTTATTTAAAAAATTCTTATTTTTAATAGGAAAAAAATTAGTTTTTTTATAAGAGAAAAGAACAAAAATTTAATAAGATAAGAGCATATATAATCTTACAAAAGGAAATATATAGTTACCACGGTGGCTTAGTTTATATTTTTCTTTTTTCTATATAAGTATAGTTTTTACATTATTATATTTTAGGATAAATATACTAAATATTAAAGATTTAATCAAGTAAAAAAATATAAAAATCAAAACAAATCAAAGATTTAAATATATAAACTAAATTACTAATTATTTATTTCTTAAATATTGTAAAATAACTCCTTCCCAATTATTTTATATTAATAAACCAAAAAGGACGAAGGATGGATGAGATAGTTTAAATATAGGGGTTATGCATCCCAAATTTTGAAGTACTCTTTACTCTATAGTAAGTATTTATTTAGAAAAAAGAAACATTGATTATTTTAATTTAAGTATGTTGGAATTTTTTTCTTTTTTGAGTTTTCTGTTTGACATCCCAATCAAATCAATATGACTCTTCCACTGCCGCAAATTTTGATGTTTTACATAAGAATTAAAATGAAAATAAACATCATAAGCTGAAATAAAAAAGCATGTACATATTTTCCTAAAAGGGAAAACCTTTTTAATATAATCTTATATATTACATGGTCATATGAACACTAAATGCGTCTCTTACTAAGGATTTTACTATGATTAACTGTGACAAGATATATTTTGGTTTGTGATATTAAGCTTTCTCCAAGTTATGCCTAGGTTTAGGTTATATTTTTGTAAATTTAAAATTATTGAATGAAATTAATATAAAATATGTATAATTTAGTATAGACTGACTAGAGTATTAATTCCTCATGCACAAATTACAAGTTCAACCACTATATTAAAGGTCATTGAATTTGGTCCAAAGGTATTCCATCTCAACTTGAGCATGTCCCATGATTTATAAGTCCCTGTTCCTCTGATTTTGTCCAAACTTTATCTGTTTGTCCTTGGAAGGACTCTATCAACATTTTAAATTTTAATCTTGATCTACTCAAAGTTTTAGCTTTAATTAGTTAGTGATTGTTGCTAGTTTTCAAATCCATGCATTGTGAAGGAATTTAATAACACAAAACAATTAGGAAACATGACGTGTCTCAGGATATAATTGTAATGTTTTAAGTAGGGGTGGCAACCGTGACCTTGACGTGACCTGCCGAGAAAATATGAGACAAAGTTAGGATATTGAGTCCGTTGGCTCGTAAAATTTTGCAGCCTGCTGGTCCACTTAAAAAAATTAAAAAATAAAATTAAGAACTTGTTCTTGTGGATATCAATTACTTTCTTTATATACAGTGGCGCAGCCACAAAGGAACTGGTGGGGCCATGACTCCCGAACTTTTTTAACTTTTTTTAAGTTTTATGTATTTAATTTTTTTTAAATTATATATGTTTTAAAAATTTTTAAATTATGTATATATTTTAAATTAGATAGTAATATACTGAAAATTAATAAAAATTAAATTAGGTATTTTTTTATTTTTTTATAAAGTACAATATTTAATTTTAATAAATAGTACAATGTAAAATAAATATAATAAAGAAAAAATTGTTAAGATAATTTTTATTTTTTTTTCACATTGTTTTTTCTGTTTTTCACATATTGTACTCATCTCTTACTCTTACCTGATTTTTTTTATTACTAAAACAAAATTAAATAGAAACTCATTATTTTTGTCCTCATCTTTTTTTATATCTTCTCTTATTCTTAAAGGAAAAAAATTTCTCTTATCTCATTTGGTAGTGCAATACTTGTTTAATATTTAGCCCTGTTTTTCTTTATTTCATTACCCTTTTATATATTCATTTTTTATGAATATAGAAGAGCAAATAATGTATTATGTGATTTTTTATAGAGGGTTTTTAATTGTAACTTGATTATCATAATCTTTTTAGTAATTATGTCTCAATTTTTGATTAGATTATAATAAATTATTTTTTAGTATTAAACTTGCTTTATAGATAGGTATATTAATAAAAAAAAGGAATAAATTTATTTTTTAAAATCGATAAAGATAAGAACAAAACAATAAGGTAGCTCATCGCATAAACATAACATAAGAATGATGAAATGAAAGCTTATGATGACTTTTGAATCGATATGTGCATATTAGTAAAATGGAAAATGAATATTTTGCAAATAATATGGTTATTTACATTGAACAAAAAATAGCTAAAAAAATGTAGTTATGATTCAATTATTTGATAAGTTCAAGAATATGAAAAAACGAATGACAATATCATTTAGATATATGTATTTTCTGTTATAATTATAGCTATATTAAATTATGTATTAATTTTCACTGAATTAGTGACAAAAATGTTAAATATATAAATTGAGTATATTATTTTGGCTCCTCCAGAAATTTTGGCCAAGATCTGTCACTACTTATGCACTTTTGTATGAGCGTTCCAAATTCTGATATGACTGAAAAAACAAGTATTATGTATTTTTGAATGTGCTAAAATTTCAAGAATACATTGTGTATGTCAAAGTACAAATATGAATATGATGAAAATGTTGAATTGTCAATTTCTCATTCAACTCCCTAACCTTGTGTTTGGATGGAGCATTTCAACAATGCTGAGAAATTGAAATGCATTGTATTTGAATTGCTTGCAATTAAATTTCCTTCATTTTCTAAATAACTTGTTTGGATAAAGAAATTAAAATACCTGATATTTCAATTTCTTGTTTGGATAAAATAATTGACTTTCTTGTGAGATAAAATTTCATTTTAACAATATTTATTTTAGGTTTAATTCTGTTTTGAGTTTATGATAAATTTGAAAATGGACTCGACGACCCAAATGGGTCGGGCCGACCCGACGACTCAGCCCGATCGGGAAACCCAAACGGGCTAGGTTGGGTCAGCTCGATGATCCAGAAAAACCTGATCAGCCTGATAGCCCATACGAGCCAGTCATGGCCGTCAAGTTCGTTGACCCAACTCGACCCAACCCGTCTAGGTCCTTGGCCCGACTTGGCCCCACTAAGTCGTCGAGCGCGTCCGACCCATCTGGGTTGTCATGCCCGTTTGTTTCATCGGGCACACCCGGCAAGTCTGTGTCAATGAGCCAACCCAACCTGGCAAGGTTGTCAGGCATATTGGTATCGCCTGGATCGTCGGACCGGTCAGGCTCGTCTAGGTTGTCAGGTCGGTCAGGCTTGACTAGGTCATCGGGTTGATCAAGCTTGTCGGGTAAACAGGTCGGTTGGGTCGTTGGGCTCGTTGATCCGGCTTGGTTGTCAGGTCAATTCGGCATGTCTCTGTCTTCGAGCCCACTCGACCTATTTTGGTTATTCCGTTTGGGTCATCAGGCCCGCCCGACCCATTTATGTCGTAAGGCTAGCCTGGTCTGTTTTGGTCGTCAGGCTTGACCAACTTGTTTGAGTTGTCAAGTTTGCCCGACCCGTATGGGTCGTTGGGCCTGCTCGACCCGTTTGTGTCGTCAAGTCGGTCCAATCCGTCTGGATTGTCTGGCCAACCCTGCCTGTCATGGTTGTCTGGTTTGTCAGAACCGTTTCGAGTTGAGTCTAGAGTGTGAGGTTGAGTGAGAAGAATTTCAAATTTCACCTTTTTTTAGGGTATTTGAATTTCTTCTAATTTAGCTAATTGAAATGTTTAAAAAAAACATGCATTTTAAATGTTTTTTAATTTCTCTATCCAAACAAAGCATTTCATTACAAAGAATTTCAAATTCTCCAAATAAATAAATCACCATCTTGAATTGCCTCATCCAAACACACCATAAAGTCTTTGCTTAATTTTGTGAAGTTGTTAAACTTTCTCAATTTGTTGAAAAATGAAAGTTTTATGATAAATTAAAAAAAAATAGGCGGTCTGGCTCGCGGGTCCGCACTTATGCGGGCATACCAAACTTTTCAGTCTTAGTTGAAAATGCGGGACGGTCTGAATTTTGCGAGTCAATTGCGGATCGGAACAACCTTATTGCCACCCCTAATTTTAAGCAAAATATAATATAACTTCTCTAAGAAGAAATTCTCACAAACATATATTAAATTTAAATAAATAATGTTAATATTATTAATTAATATACATCGTAAAACTCACTTACAATTAATACATAAATAAATAATGGGTAGAAAAGACATAAATAATAAAATGTATAATAATATGAAACATATGTATCTGATGTAGCACATAATATGAATCATGTAATGACCCTAATTAGCATAAATTATACAACCAATTACATCATCGATAATTTGTATGGTTAGAAAGAGTGCGGAAATATATATA
>Ga0214543_1008599_pt1 | contig 16561 bp, 12 predicted proteins | sample CNSS2metaG_FD_160094 | JGI IMG/M metagenome (GOLD analysis project Ga0214543, IMG submission 160094) | Root nodule microbial communities from cowpea collected in UCLA plant growth center, Los Angeles, California, USA - CNSS2 | ecosystem: Host-associated > Plants > Roots > Nodule | place: USA... | reverse complement strand
CCAAATTGGTTAATGTTAACAAAAATTGGGACCTAATTGAACAAAAATAACAAATATAGGGACCAAATTGAATTTAGAATATTGACTTTGACACGTGACACGCTACTGGGTTGACACGTGGACATTTTAAAAAAAAATTAAAAAACATTTAAATTTTTTTTAAAAAAATTCAAAAAAATCACGAAGTGACACGTGGCATACTCTTAGGTAGACACGTGTACATTTAAAAAAATTAACAAAATTTAAAAAAAAATTAAAAAAATTTTAAAAAAATTAAAAAAAATAAAATAAAAATAAAAAAAAATTCAAAAAAACCAGGAAGTGACACATGGCAGTCACTGTTCATGGCCGTTAATGATTTAAACGGTGTTAGCAAAAAAGGACCCAATTGAACAAAATTGACGAAAATTAGGACCTATTTGAACACAAAACCAAAATTAGGACTTATTTGAAAAAACTTGACGAAAATTAGGACCAAAAAGGTATTTTAACCTTATAGAATTTACTAGATCACAAAAAAGATACAAGTGTTTTTCTCCTTCTCGTAACCGCTATTTTGCTTTTGCAAACGTCACATTCGATGAGTTTTTTTTATGTTGCAGATCATTCTTCTTCTGATATGTCTCTGTATAATATTATCAATATTCCTAGTACATTCAATATTCTTATTATTTGTGGTCCTTCAGTTGTGCATTGTCTATTACCACCACCACCATCAGATTCTTCTTCACCAACACTCCAAGTTAAAAAACCACTAAGTGACTCGATTCAAGTGTAAACTACTTTGTCTTCTCCAGCTCTAACAACTGAGTCTAACCTTCCAGTTGTCCTCCGAAAAGGTATACGTTCTACCCACAATCCTTTTCCACACTATATTGCTTTAAGTTATCATAGTTTATCTTCACCTTTCTATAACAGCCTTTCGTCTATTTCTTCTATGGCCATTCCAAAATCTATCAGTGATGCCTTAGCCCATCTTGATTGGCGTCAGGCCATGCTAGATGAACTAAGTGCTCTTTAGAATAGTGAAACTTGGAAGTTTGTCTAATTACCATATAACAAATCTGTTGTTGGTTGCAGATAGGTCTTTGCTATCAAAGTTGGTCCTTATGGTATTATTGGTCGCCACAAAGTTCGTCTTGTGGCCAATAGACACAAATTTCTAGGTTGGATTACAGGGATACTTTTCCTTCAGTAGCAAAGATGGCTTGTGTTCGTTTATTTATAGCCATGAAAACTCTTCAACAATGGACTCTTTATCAATTGGATGTCAAAAATGTGTTCCTCAACAAAGATTTAAAAGAAGATATTTATATGGAGCAACCTCTAGGATTTTTTGCATAAAGGGAGTCTTTTGGGTTGGTATGTCTTCTTCACAAATCCTTATTGGCTTAAAACAATCTCTACTGGTTTGAAAAATTTAGTAACGTTGTTCAACAATTTGATATGACTCAGTGTGAGCCAAATCATTTAGTCTTTTATCGTCACTCGAGTGTTGGATGTGTCTACTTGATAGTATATGTTGATGACATTGTTCTTACAAGTAGTGACAACCATGACATCTCCCACATGAAACAATATCTTTGTAACCATTTTCATACCATAGATCTTGACAAACTCATATATTTCTTGGGTATTGAGGTGGCACAATCCAACGATGGTATTGTTATATCTTAAAGAAAGTATCCATTGGATATTTTGGAGGAAACTAGGTTGATGAATTCAAAATTTGTTGACACACCCATGGATCCTACTACTAAACTTCTACCAAATAAGGGAAAGCTTATGTCAGACCCCAAGCAATATTGAAGACTAGTTGGAAAATTGAATTGAATTATCTTACAATTACTCGTCTTAACATTTTCTTTGCAGTTAATTGAAAAATTGAATTGAATTATCTCCGCGTGAAGATCATTGAAATGCATTCATCCATATATTAAAGTACATTAAAGGATCTCCTGAAAAAAGGGTTGTTATATGGTTCCAATAATCATACAAGAGTGGTTTGTTATTCAGATGTTGATTGTGCAAGATCTCCTTCTTATAAAAGGTCTACATCTGGATATTGTGTTTCCATTGGTGGTAACTTGATCTCTTGGAAAAGTAGAAACATAATGTTGTTGCAAGATCTAGTGCAAAAGCAGAATATAGAGCTATGTCCTCAACCACTTGTGAACTTACACTAGTGCAGTACCCCCTTTTGGCCCCGGTTATTTTCGAGATTCTGCCTCGATTTAAGAATCGAGGCATATTAAAGCGAGGCCAAAAGGCGGTCATTACCGAAGCCATAGATCTCTTTTCTGCCTCGGTTGTAGAGAGACCGAAGCCATAGATTCAATATTTTTTAAAAAAAAAAAATTCGCAGCCTCCACGAAGCTTCCTCGCACACCAACCATGGCAGTTCACGTTCCACTATTGCCGGCAGCCACCGCTTCTCCATCTTCTCTGCAACGCGCAGCCACCGCAACACCATACCCCATGGAACCACCATGAGCAAACCACCATCGAACCATCATTTCCACTGCAACGCTGCGCGAGCTCCACCTTTGCACATCGAACCAGATTCGCGACCACCATGGCAGCAGTGGAGACGTATCCTCCATTGCAGCACATACATAAGTACAATGGAGATGCTAACTGAAACTATTCCTACCAAAAGTCAAAAACCTAAATCGCAATCGTGAATGCGCAAGAGAAAGTAGAGAGAGGAAGAGTGTGTTACCTTGTGGATCTGCGTGAAGCGAAAAGTTGCAGAGCCACGGAGGAGGGGGAATTCTGTTGAGAAGGAGTTTGGAGTGTAGGTGGTGCTCCCAGAGAAGGCACTGTTGACGCGACTGCTCCACCGCAGTTCCGTTCTTCATCTCGCCGGCAGTGACGAAGATCCATCACACCTGGGGTTCGCGCAGAGAGAATTGGGGAAGAAGATGAATAATGATCGGGGTTCGCGATTTGGGAATTTTAACAGGCTCAATGGCCTCGGTCGAAGGGAACCCGAAGCCAAAGGGGGCGGCGCTGATGAAATTTATAAATTAGGGTTTCTGGGCAAGGTTATAGGCTTCGGTTCTATTTCAACCGAGGCCTAAAACTGACCAATATTGCCTCGGCCGAAAAGCAACCGAGGCCAAATATGTTCTCGTTGGCGCCAATTTTAAAATTTTCATTTCTGGGCTACCTAATAGGCTTCGGTTCTTAAGGAACCGAGGCCTAAAGCTGCTTACGGCACCGGTTGTTTGTAGAACCGAAGCTATATAGGTTGCTGAAATTGCAAAATTGTCACCGCCTCCTTATAGGCTTCGGTTCCGCTATAACCGAGGCCTATAAGGCGAGGTAAATTATCAAATCTGCACTAGTGTTATTTGGTTTAAGTAATTGCTTAAAGAGTTACAATTTGGAGATGTCACTCAAATGACACTTATATGTGACAATTAGATTGCTCTTGATATTAATTCTAATCCTATCTTCGACAGGATCACTCAATTAATCAGAACACCAAGAAAAGTCCCTACCTCATCCAACATCGATCAAAATAGACATTGTCTCTACAATCGCTATTATAAGTACACTATCAAATAGTGTGTAAACTTAAAGAATAAGATCAAACAACTTGTAGAAATCAAATATTTGTGTTGTTTCAATAAGAGAAATGAGTAGGACATGGACCGTCAACTAAAGAGAGAAGAGATTAACGGGGACTAAAAATGTTTTACCTTTCCTTTCAAAATTAGAAACAACAAACATGTTTTGTATGTTGTCCTAGCAAAAGCAAATTTTGATTGATCAAGATATTATTAATCAAAACAACCAATAATAGTATTCTTCAAAATGGGATCACAATTAGCGAAAATTACAGTCATATATTGATATTATTTACACCGTGGAAACCTCCAATAGCGTTAAAGGCTTTTCTAAACCTTTTTTCTCTTGATCGAAAACATTTTCAACCAGGATGAACTTCATTTTTGAAAGCCTTTGCCAACATCAAACTTTCCTTTCATCGAGTAGAATCTTGTAAAAGAAAATAGCTTGATAGAGAGTCTTGTTGAAGCCCTCCTTTGTTGAACAATACACAAAAGGATCATGTCCGTTATGCTTTGTTTCAAGCCATGAATCTTGGCCTTTAACTTCTTCTCACTTTCTTCAATTAAGAGAAATTTCTCCTTTCAAGAAGACTCATCAATGATTAGGTGAATGTACCTCACCTTCAACTATTTCAATTAAGATTATTTCATTATTGTAATAATTATTTCAAAATTTATATTTAAAGTAATAATAATAATATAATCACGATGTGATTTTAAAATAATTATTAAGAAAATCATTAATGTATAATAATTTATAACTGGATGACCATGCAAAAAGGAAAAAAAAACGATTAGAAATTAATAAAGTCATTATAGCATCATTGAATAAACTTTTTCAAAATTAATATTGTTCAAATTTACATCTCACCCATATTAATTACATTTTAACGAATTAGTCATGTCATTAAGGAAAATGGAAATGTTAGAATTATTGTATTATAATTAAATCTACAATTAAGAAAGGTGAAACAAAATATTGAACTTAATTTATGTCTAACCAAAAATCTAAGGAATTTAAAGCATACGACACTGTTTTTTCTTTCTAATTATTGTTCTATTGTATTGTTAAACATCAATGTTTCCTTTGAAAAAAAGGTTAACAGGAATGTTTTTTCGGTGTATAAATGGAAACAAAGTTTGAACATGAATTCTTGTACAAAGTATATGAAATCTTTTATTAAATCCGTAAAACTGGATTTATCATTTTGTTTTTACTCTAGTTATTAACTTAATAGTACTTAAAAATGTTATTAAAATTTTAATCTACTATGATAATAATTCTATTTTAATTTATATATTTTTATAAATATTAAAAATCTATAAGTATATGGTTTTTTAGGTAGTGCCATAGATTATTATATTATATATTTTTTAATATTATTTTCGGTAAAATAAAAAACATATTTTATTTTTAGTATAATAAAAGGAAAAAAAAAACGACTGTCTTAATAAAAAAAGAACTTAATTTCATTAATTTTGTTTGAATTCTCTTGAAGATTAAGATAATTGAACAAATTTAACTTTTAATAATTATCACGTGTCGTTTTTAGTATAATTAAAGAAACTATACAAAAACTTAAATCAAAATTAAGGTAAATATATAATTAATCTAAAAGATTATACTTCCTTTAAAGTTAATTACATATTAAGGTTAATTTTAATTTTTGCATAATAAATATATTTGACAATTACCAAACACCAAACACATTTCAAATACCTCAACCATTAATAAGGTTCAAGCAAAACTAACAAATTTAGCTGATAAAAAGAAACTAACGAATTTGAATTTTTTTTACTAACTATAATTTTTTTTTATTATACTTAAAAAAGTATGATTGTAATTTTTTATAAATTTAATTACATATTAATGTTAATTTTTTTACTTAATAAACAAAGAATCATTATTAAAGGCCAAACACATTCAACTATCTTATCTTAACTATCAATCATCAATGAAATTTAAATCAAATTAACAAAACTAAATTTTTTGATATTATGACTATAATAATTTTTAATATAATTAAAACTAAAATATATCTTATTATTTTACTATTTACCGTATATTATTTGGAAGCCTTGAATCCTGACGCATATCGGTGATGGATATAATTTAAAGAACATGATTGAAGCAAAAAGGAGGAAGTGGAACAACTTTTGTGCACAGTGAAAAGTGCAAACTTTCATCATTGAAGTTGCTTAGACCACATCACAAACAATGGCAGGCAGGATCTCAATAAACTCAGTTCAAATTCAACAACACAGGTCCTCCTCTGTCGGAATCCATGTCATTACAAATGCTTGCATCATAAGCATGCACATTTTTTTACAATGTTCAAATTTATGGAACTATTGCAGTGATCTTTGTGACCTTAGGAATACTCAAACTTTCAACAACAAAAAGAATGAAATCAATCTTATTGGTAACGTTACTTTTACGTTAATCTCTTCCCATTTACTGATACAAATCATGACCATAGGGTACCTTTTTTCATCATTGGTCATGGTTCAGTGTATGAGCCTTTCAATTATAACTCTCATTAATTAGTTCACAATCATAACGCTCAAAGGTTGCCCCAGTTATCATTAGCTGGCATCACAAATATCACAGCTTGAATCTACAAATGTATGATGCCATTTTCAACCAAGATTTGCAAGAATATCTTACACTGAAAGTCCAACGTTATTAACGCCTTGCATCATGCTGAAATCAATTATTTTTTGTCACCTTGATAAAACAAATGTTTACAGGTTCTTAATCTAAGAACAAGATGAAAATTTTCAGTGGCAGAACGATTATTAACAGTTCTGTAACATTGATGTTCTTAAACTCCATTTCCCATTGTAAGAATTGTACACACTGGTAGTAGCATTGGATATCAAAAGAGTATCAAAATGATACCCCTGAAGAAAAATTTTCTCTCTTGAATTCAGTGTTGTGGCAAGTATTACAATAACAGTCCCCATGAAATCAAGAAAAAAAAAATTCAAGAGTTTGGCCTTTCCTCAGAAAATCTAGGAAGTTGGACAAGTGAGTTTACACGAGTGACCCCTTCCAAACCTGACCAGTTTTGATCATCAGCTGATGATGTTCCATCTTCGACATCAACAGTTATTTTTCCATTAGTCTCATTTTCTTCTGAGGATCTTACAGTGAAGTTCCTCTGCAGTGATGGCTCAGACTTTTGTCCATCATCTGACTCAATGGGGTTACCCGAATGGTTGCTCTGGATGGTCGCAGAAGAAAAGCCTTGTTCATCATAATCAGATTCTGAGTCCATTTTCCCATCCAAAAATAAGCATACTACAGCACAGTCATCCATCTTTGAAGTAGGGTATTTCAGTTTCCACTCCCTGGCAGCAGAATCTACCAGAATCCTTGCTGCTGATGATCGTGTTGGTGCTGAAGATACTATCTCAACTACCTCCTCATTGCTTAAAACATCCCACACCTGCACAAAATTTAAACAAAATCAGTTACCAATATGGAAAAGATGGAAGCTTGACATGTAATAGTAAGTATCATGCTATGGTTGGTGTGATTAACTGCTTTGAGGATATAATGACGCAAGAGCAAATTTTCTTTGCCATGTTTGTACATTACAAATGTCTACTTTTCTTATTTACAGGCTGGTTAAACTGAAAGTACAGAGATTTAAACTTGCAGGAAGTCTTATTGGACTTTAAATAGATACCTACTATTGCATCAGCACTTTAAGCAACTCATAAATTTTACAAGTTTTGCTCTAATGATGAAGTTTAATTACTCCAATGGAAGTTTTTTACAAGACTTGAGTCTCAAATTTAAAACCCTTCTTAAGACCTCTATTGGGGATGCTCTAAGAGAGTATTTTGGCTAAAGATAAAAAATGCTGAAGTGTAAGTAAAGGGAACTAAGAACAGATATTTTGGCATGTTATTTCTTTCATGTTGAAGAAAGCTTATCACTTCATATATAAAGATTGTTGTAAATTTTACATCTTGAGTGGTAAAGAGGCCGAGTAATCCAACTGTTATGCTGCTAATTGACAACTGACCAAACAAGTTATTAGATCCGTCAAGATTGTTAGAAAATCTATTCTGCTCAATGACCGGTTTCTAAAAGTCACATCACAGTTTCCTTCCTATCACCATAACGCCAAAGCATTGACATAATGTACTGGTAATTACTAGTTTGAACTTTTTCTTACACCGATCACTCTATATTTCACTGTCAATGTTTGACAAGGTAAGAAAATGTCTTCATGGCAATCACAATGCCCCACTAACCAACAGAAACTAACTTCAAATGGCAATTATATTTGTTGAAATTTCCTTGTACAATAGGGAGAAGTGATAACAAAACAATTTCTGAAATAGAAAAGTGAAATTTAAGGGGAAAACAAAGAAATGGAGATGAGATTGAAAACTCTTACCCCGTCTGATGCAAGAACAATGAATTGATCTCTGTCAGTAAGTTGCCGATGGGAAAACTCGGGGATAGAAATCACACCATACTCCTTCAAGCAGAAATCTCCAAAGGCTCTGGCCATTGCTAATCCTGGTGCATCATCAAAGGGCAACCACACCCTAGGCACTTCAGGCTCATCTTGCAAAGCAAATACCCTACCTTTGCAGCGCTTAATTCTTTCTGCTTCCCCTATAAGAATTTCCAACCAATTTTGAATCAAGTTAAATCTAGACAAAAGCATATATTCAGCAGAGAGGAGGATAAATGGTGATGGTATATGACACACTTGGCAAATCAGGCTTCAAATCCACAGTCAACTGAATAGCCACCATTGAATCATTGCTATCCTTGGATCCCATGATTGCCCGAGAATCTCCAATATAGCCCATGAACAGATTGGAACCCTGGTAAGATAAGAAATCAAGAAAACTGAAAAAGAATGGAGAACAATCATAAGAGTAAAAGTGGTGCTCTTCTACTACCTGCTTCACTATAGTCACAGCAGTGCTCCCACTGCAGAAGCAATCCAAATTTGGATGAGACCTGAGCTCTTTGTCCATAGCCTTGTATGCTTTCATGAAAGCTTCTCTCCACATAGAGTTCATTTTATCCTCTGTTGAGCAATCCTTCTCAATTTCTACACTATCAGATTTTACATTCCCTTTGAAGCAAGTTTTACCAGACCCATTTCGCTTTGATTCAGAAGAATGCAAAAATGATAGCAGTTTAACAGGTAAAGCATCCCTAACTTTGCGTGCAACAAGATGACCGTGAGGACCATGCCCATCAAAAACACCACAAAAGATCATGTCTTCTGACATGAAATCCTGCACAGATACAGATCCAAAATAAGTCATGCATCATCCTCAATAAATGTTTTCCAAGAAATAGTTGCTTCTTTTGACATTTTGAAACAAAAAATAACTCCTTCTCTAAAATTAATCCCAGCTCAATATGAAACAGGATGAACATACTTACTTCCCACACAATCATGGCATCCTGATTAATACCCTTGCGACCCTGCTGCGTAAAGATGCACGAACCTCGACTCTTTCCATTAGAGAAAATTCTGCTAGGTAAGGATGGTAAATGGTGGAGAGAAATAACATGATCAGAGAATGTTCGTCTTGTTCTCTTCTGCCCACAGAATCCAATTTCTAAACAAGACGGAGAGACCGTGTCTCCATTGCTCTTGCTGCTACAAGTACTTCTACTGCTTGTTGAGACACAACAACCCATTTGCTCAACTCCAGAATGCTGACATCTGATGAATATAAGATCAAGTTGTTCCTTTTTTCACTCTAGATCTCACATCAATTGCTGGGATTGCAAGTCTGGTCAACCAAGCACACAATCCTGATTCCCAATATTCTCTCAGCTCAAAATATAAACAACTTTACAACTCAGAAAAATTGGGTCTTTCCTTAACAATCAAAGCCAAAACATGCTGGAAGCTGTTTGAATGGATAATGAAACCAGCTGAAACACAAGAAAACAGGTGGGTATAATAATTAATAAGGGTTTCTTAAAATCTAGACATTGCAACAGACTAAAAAGAAAAGAAGAAGAAGAAAGATAACTCAGCAAAACAAGTTACTACAGCAATATAAAAACATACCAACATGTGAAGAAGGAATAGAATATACTAAAAAACCTGTCCCAGCACTGTTAGCACACGATTTTAAAATAATTTAATCCAGAAACTTCGCATTAAAAACTGAACCAAAACAAGAACACGAAAGCAGAACACAATAAACCATTTGTTTTTTCTTGTTTCAAACAGTTAAAAACCCAAATTTCTGTTCTTGTCTTCTCATTAAACATACATCATTGTTAGATCAAATGATATCGAGGTTCAATTAAACGCCGCAACATATATTTGGTATTAAGTCTCTTGCAGAAGCATCTGAAAAGCTTCTCTCTAGCCTCCACTTTCTCAAACTAAAAACATCCCCAGAATAAGAAAGTAGCAAAAAGAAAGTAGTGAACATTATCTAAATAGAAAAAAGCTTCCTGCTAAAACCTCCAAAAGCATAAGAAAAATAAGAACATCTGAGAAGTAGAGAAACTCAGGTAATGCATTTCAACTCACAAATCTGAAAGGGAATGCATAAACAGGAACAAAGGCATTTACATGTCCTTTTCCTCGTTTGGCTATGCAACAACGAAGAAAAAACTTGGTAAATGAGGCAGTGGACAGTTCAGGGAGAGGGAGAGAGAGAAAAAAAAAAGTGAGTATAAAGCAAGAAAATTAGTACAACTAAACAAAAAAGTCTGGTTTCCCACTACACAGAAATACGAGAAGAGATAAAGTGAAAACCCCAAAAGCAGAAAAAGACGAAAGAGACTACGATCTTGTCAACAAAGAATCAAAGAGGGACTAAACAAGAGCATAGGAAATCAAGTAACCATTACGTGATTAACATATTCATGTATACCCCCAATAAAAAACAATAGTATAATAACAAATGACTAATTGTCCCCATGAAAAAATAAGGGTCAAACCAACCAAAAATAAATAAAACAATGTAGCAGACGAAACCAGAGAAATGAGAGTAGAACAACCCCAAATACAAGTAGGAAAGAGATGGATATGTCATGGAAAAAATAAATGAGTAAAAATAAAAAATTCTCATCTGACATGACACAACCGAAAGTATGCAGGATGAGAAAGAATGAAAATTCTCTTGAATTTTGAGAAACTCCAAGAAACTGAACCACGTTATGCAAGTAGTAGTAATAAAAAAAGTGAGTGAGTTACAAAACTGAAAACCACATGACCAAAAGGAGAGAAAAAGAAAACACTTTAACCATCCGTGTTGTTGAAAACTCTACCAGAAGACAGAACCTACAACCAAAAAGTAAAAAATTATAAAAAAACAGAAAACTAAGCCTCAAACAGAAAACTAAGCATGTAGAGATGCAGATCCTCCACTGCTATATAAACTGAGCAAGCAAGAAAACAAAGTCATACCCAGTAGCTGAACAAGTTCAACTTAACAAGCAATGAAGAAAAGTGGTGATTTTGAGAGCTAAAATGTGGGGAAATGGTCAAAGTTCAAAATTCATCACCTTTGTGAGAATGCAGAGTGAAAGTTGAGATTGTGGATGAGAGAAGAGGAAGAAGGAAGATGGAGTGAGAGAGAAAAAAGAAAGGGAGAGAAAGAGGAAGAGCGTTTGAGTATTAATAAGGAAAGGTAATGTGGATGATGAGTTTGTTGCTGCTGCATTCATTGCAAAAGCAGAAGAGACATAAGGGCACAAAGAAAGAGAAAGAGGGTAATAAAAGCAGGGTTGAGTTGAGGAAGAAGAGAAGAAAGTAGTAGTATAAATGGATTTGGATACAAAAGTTAATATTTATAATACATATTAAACACTTTAAAGCTTAACATCTTCAAAAACATTGTTTCGTTTAATTATTATTTTCAAATAATAACATTCAATATTGTGTTATTTGTTTAATTTTGAATTAATGTCTACGTAAATATGTTTACTATGATATGAAAGTAGAAAATCATGTAAATAATTTATTCAATTTTTTAAAAATCAGTTATTTTTATTTTTATTTTTGAAATTAAACTTAAGAACAAACATAAAAATTTTGTTTTAAAAGCATTCGTTAGGATGTCAAAGCGTATAAGTCCGACTCTATTTGGTCCACCCCATATTTTAGACTGTAAAGTGCGGGTGAGGTTAGTTCGTCCCACAGTTCAGAAATGAGTCTATTTTCTTAATATGTCCTACTCCACTATCTTGCCCACAAACTTGTAGGCTGGTCCACATTCGTTTTCCAAAATTAACAAAACATATACACGTAATTATAATTTCAAATCAAACAAAAACAAAATAATTGGAATTAACAAAACATAAGTAAACATAATTATAATTTCAAATCGAAAAAAACAAAATAATTTATTATCTAGGAAAACTACTTAAAGTTAATGAATGAAGAATTAAATATTAATTCTTCTCGAAGAATTAAATATAAATCCTTCTCAGTCCACTTAATGTTAATGAATGAATAATTAAATATTAATTATTCTCAGTATCAATTATCATAAATTTTCAAAGTTAATGCATGAATAATTAAAGGGTCCTGTTAACTATTGTCTTTAGGATATTGGTTAAAGATAATTAAGATGCATTAAATCTTACAAAAATTCATAATTATTTGTGATATTGAATAAATATGACCTAATAATCATTAATGTAGTTTTATTTTATTTAAAAGACAAAAATGTCTATAAGTGTTGTATAGTTGTGTTGAATATTTTATTTAATGTTTACCAATCAAAGTTAAAAAATAATTAAATAATAAATAACTATATTTTAATATTGTTTAAAATTGAAATATAATTAAACATAAAAATGTTTAAACTAACAGAAAAACCAACAAAAAATAGTGTTAAAGATCTAAAGTTTACAAAAAAAAAAGTGATTAAAGTATCAATTTGAGATTTCATTGAGTTTTCTTCCTCTGACCTCTCGATAACTTTTTGCAACATTCCTCTTAGTTTAACAAAATCTTTTGTATTAAAGAAATAGACAATATTTCAATATCTGTAATTATTAATTATAAATATATAAAATTAGCAAAATTTCATAGACGTATTTTTTCTTGTTTTTTAAAATGGAAACTTTAAAAATTTCAGAGTATTTATTTTGTATAATAAAATTATTGCTTAGAAATTTAAATGGTACTTTTGTCTTTATAAAAGTTTTTATATGTATTTATATTATTTTAATTAATAAAGTTAATTATTCGAGTTTTTAATGTAAAAATAATAAAACAAATGCACATTAATTATTTTTTAACCGGTGTTCTTAGAGTACTTACTAGCATTATTCATAATTAAATAATAATAATCCCCACGAAACTGTTATGATTGGAAGAATTTTCTGTCAAAACTCTTCTTTGTTATTATTTTAAGACCAAACATGTTTATTTAAATATCAAAATAAGAATACCAATCCTTCATATTTATTTGGAAAAAAACTAATGGACACCAGTAAGTGGACCATCAGACTAGCTCATTCCATCCCGCCTTAAACTCATACGAGACTGTAAATCTATACGGATCGAGCCTGTGCAAACCAACGGGCTCAACATTTAAAGCCGCCTCACATTTTTTCCTAGGATCTGCCGACCCACTTGTATGGTCCATCTTATATTGTCACCTCTAAAATTCATAGAATTAATAATTTAGATAATAACTATATTTATTGATAATGTTACTTCCATACTTTTTTTAGTTGTTACTTTTCTTTTAGCATTTATTAGTTTTTACCAATTCAAGAATAATATTTAACTTTTAATTTTTTATTTTGTTTTATAAATAAGATTATTTTAAACATCGTTATTATCAATGTTCATTATGCTGATATTCTAAAATTTATTTTTCAATTTCATTTTCAGGAAGTTATTTATTATATTTCTTTAATTTATTTATTTTAATATATACATTAAAAGAAGAAAAATAATGTTATCTTGAAATTTGCATTATATATATATATATATATATATATATATATATATGTTTAATTACTCGGATGATACCCACTTTGGTACAGGTGTGTCAATCTGGTACCCGCTTTTAAAAAGGTGTTAATTGCATCCCAACTTTTGAAAAAGTGCTTCAATTAGATTCCTTTCAAACGGAGTTGACTAACGCCGTTAGTCAACGTGTCATGTGTCAGTCTGTGATTTTTTTAATTTTTTTTAATTTTTCGAAAAAAAAAATTAAAAATGCCACGTGTCAGGTCCCTGTGTGTGAAATGTGGCATTGTCAGTGCCACGTGGCATTGTCAGTGCCACGTGTCAGTGTCACTGTCAGATGTCATTGTGTTGATTTCGATTTAGTCCCTATATATATCTTTTTGTTTCAATTTGGTACCCACTTATGTATATCTGATTCAATTTTGTTCCAATTTTTTTAATAAGTAAAATATTTTTGTAATCCATTTTTTTAAGATTAAAACTAATTAAGTATAAATACTTTTACAAAATTAAGTACTAATATTTATATTGTTTTTCTCAATTTCAGACCAAATTTATTATTTGTATAAAATGTTCTACTAATATTTTTATTAAAAATGACTTTTTAACATATTACTTTATTAATTACTTTTTTATTAAGTACTCATGTTTTGTTAATTATTATTTTTTTAACCCAAAATAGAACAATATTGTCTCTTACTAATTTTAAACCAAAATTTCTATTTGTCTGGATGTTATACTAATTTTTTTTTATTAAAAATGACATAATAAAATGACTTTTACCACTAAATTTTAATATAAATATCAAATACTTAATTTTTGTAAATTTTTTATACTTAATTACTTTTAATTTTATAAAAAATGGATTTTAATTATTAAAAAAAATTAGGTCAAGATTGAATCAGATACACATAAGTAGGTACTAAATTGAAACAAGAAGACATATATGAGGACTAAATTGAAATCAACACAATGACATTTGATAATGACACTAACACATGGCATTGCAATGCCATGTGACACTGTCACACATAGAGACCTGGACACGTGGCCTTTATATTTTTTTTTCAAAAAATTAAAAAAAATTAAAAAAAGTAAAAAAAAACAAAAAAAAACACAGACTGACATGTGGCACGTTGACTAACGACGTTAATCAACTCTGTCTGAAAGGGACCTAATTGAAGCATTTTTTCAAAAGTTGGGATACAATTGACACTTTTTAAAAAGATGGGTATCAAATTGGCACACTTGTATCAAAATGGATACCATCCGAGTAATTAAAATATATATATATATATATATATATATATATATATATATATTGTATTGAAAAGTTATCAATTGAAAACAAACGATCCTTAATTCTTGTCAGAATCACTTTAAAAGTACGTTATTGCCTTTATGTTATATTTTATCATTAAATTATTATCATTGTATGAAATTTATATTTAAAGCTTGTTCACACGTTTTAAAATCTTTTTTTTTTTAGTTTTACACATCTCAGCATCGTATTAGTTACAAAATAACTTCATTTTGTAAAAAGAAAAATGTTGGTAGGATAACCTCTTTTCTATAAGACTTATTACCACTTTGTTATATGTTTAAAAGTAAAAATATACTAATATTAAAAAATGTGATAGTCAAATATGTAAGAAAAAAATTGAATGGTAAAATTAATGAAATTAACCTAATTTAGTTATGAAATGGGTAATTAAATTTATATTATACTATTATAGTTCAAAAGATAATATTATTATTTAAAATACTATACTAAATTTATTAATTTTATAATAATGGCTTAAAAATAATACAAATAATTTCTTTTAAGTTAATTGAGGCCTAATTAAAAAAGAAAACGGGAATACTTTTGCCATTTAAAATCATAAATTTAAATTTTGGACATATTATCAATTGATAATTTTTTTGAATACAAAATTCATCTATCCAGCCGTTTAATTATTCGATTTAACGAAACAAATATCAAATATATAAATTTTTATTTAAATAAAAATTTATTGATATTTTGTCATGTTACTTTACTTTTGATGGTTCATTGATTAAATGGAACAAATGCAATTAGGACAAAACTTATGTAATTACTGCGTTTAAAATAAAAATAAATGTTTATTTTAACATTTCATTTTGTAAAACCAAAATCTTAGAAAATGGAATTATAGGAGTTATAGTGGTTTAGAAATAGTTTTGTTATAAACGAGTTTTATTATTTAAAAAACAATATTTCTTTAGAAATCACTTTTATAAAGTTCTTTGACTTCTTTACAGGAGTTCTTGTCCTCTGTTTATCTGATTGAAGATTTGAGATTGTAAGACTGATTCTTGCGATAAACTATTCAATTTGGACCGATTAATTTTTTCATCTTCGTAAGTTAATTTTTAGCCTTTTTTTCTTGATCTTCTTCCATTTTCTGTTGCATGTGAGACTTTTCTCACTTTCATGTGTCTTTTTAATCTTCTGTATGAGTCTTTGTTGGTCAATGATAAAAATGGTATGTTATGACCGTTCTTTTGATGTATCTATGTGTATATAGATCATCATGTGTGGTTGGAGGTAGTTTGGAGTTCTTAGAACTCTTTGGGTCTGTTTAGTCGCTTTGTCAAGTAAGGGAAGATAGCTGTTTAATCTTCTGTATGAGTCTTTGTTGGTCAATGATAAAAATGGTATGTTATGATCGTTCTTTTGATGTATCTATATGTATATAGATCATCATGTGTGGTTGGAGGTAGTTTGGAGTTCTTAGAACTCTTTGGGTCTGTTTAGTCGCTTTGTCAAGTAAGGGAAGATAGCTGTTTTTGGTGTAAATGAGTTTGATAAATTTGATGTTTTGCATGTTGATGAAATCTAGATTGTTTGATGAATATGAGTTTATGTGTATGTTTTGATGTGAATTGGTATATTATATATATATATATATGTCGCAACCGGAATCGCGATCGGACGACGAACCAAAAAGAAAACACGAGTTTGAAAAAGAGATTTGGAGTCGCCACCATAGTTATTCTGGGAAACTATGGAAA
>Ga0214543_1008595_pt1 | contig 16563 bp, 4 predicted proteins | sample CNSS2metaG_FD_160094 | JGI IMG/M metagenome (GOLD analysis project Ga0214543, IMG submission 160094) | Root nodule microbial communities from cowpea collected in UCLA plant growth center, Los Angeles, California, USA - CNSS2 | ecosystem: Host-associated > Plants > Roots > Nodule | place: USA... | reverse complement strand
ATATATATATATATATATATATATATATATATATATATATATATATATATATTCAAATCATTCCCAAATACATGAAAATTCAGTGACTACATCTAACCCCAACAAAATGGGTTTAGCTCTCCATTGTCATGGAAAGCACAAGCTTACAAAATGAAGGTGGAAAAGGGAGGAGATACAAAGAGGAAGAAGGGATAGTTCCCACTAGCCCTAACAGACCTCCAAGCACTCGAAAACGTGTTGCTCGAGCTCCAAAACGTCCAAGATGAGTTTTCTTTCGCGAAAACAGAAGAAAAAGGGTCAACTTGCCACGTCAGCGAAAGTGGTGGCGGAAGCCTCCCATTGCCAGGCGAAAGCAAAGAAGAATGAAGGAGAATCCTGCATAAACTGCTTGGCGATCTTCAGGTGTCGCCAAGCAGTATGCCCCTAGAAGTGGATTGGTGCCTGACACTGAATGTTGTCCGCCAGGCGCTGACTGCCTGGAACTAGGCTACAATTGGCGTTGGCCTTGAACTGCCTGGCCTTGTCTGTCGCTTCCTTTTTTATAACATTTTTTAATCTTCTCCTTGGTATTCCGGGTCACTCATTTGTATGGGTTTTTGGAACAAAGCTTCCAATCTATAAATAGACACAAAAAATAGAGATTAATAGTATATTTATATCAATATAATCCAAAAAGTATTTATTCACAATCCCACTATCAACCTCATACTCATTTTGACACTCACATTCCAACCCATCTTTACCATGACAATCATCCTCATAATGACAATCATTGTCATCTTGCATCTCAATCTCAACATCCACCTCATCCTCATCCTAACAGTCACGCTTACTTGTGGTCTCAACCTTAGCATCCACCTCATTCACAACCCCTCAACCTCAACCTTCACCACACTCACTCCATCCAGACTATTACACCCCAATGTCAATCTCATTCTCACTGTCCATCAGTATTGTGCCCACTATGTACAAGTGCATCACCCTCATTAGAAAAATATTCTGACAAATTATCTACCAGACGAGGTTCATAAACTATATATGTACCATAAACAAGTGAACTTCACCATTTTGCTTGGCAATGTTTACCATACGAATTGCACCTGTCACCAAACAACAACTACAACCTTTCTTTCAGCATAGAACCCCCTCCAATAGAATACTACAACTCCTTCACTACATATTCTTAAGTGTGCTTAATACCTCAAAATAGCTTTATTTATCTGGATCACATGATTATATTATTGTTTTCGCCACTATTATTTACAAACTCCCCCGTTATGGTGGACAACCACTTAAAGAAAGTCTTCGTATAACTCAATCAAGATCGTTAACAATTAGGACCTAATTGAATTAATTTAATAAAAAATGAAACTTAATTGAAAAAAAAAATAGACCAATGAATAAAAAATAAACAAAGGATCAAACTAGTACTTTAGCCTATATTATACTATTTTATGTTATATTATATATATATATATATATATATATATATATATATATATATATATTATTAAAATTTGAATTTAACAAAGTTAGATTTTCATCATCTCTGTGAAAAACTTAACTAAAAACACACTATAGGAAAACAGTTTCCTAGAAATGTTGTTTTTAAAAAGCATACACTAAACATAGGAAAATAAATTTCCATTTTCAAATTTCCGAAAAAGATTAAATTTTCCTTGTAAGAAGCTCTCTTAAGGAATTGAAAGAGTTTCACCCGTACTTGTTTTTCCTTTATTCGTAGACTGGATCAAAACTTGAGCATTAATTCTAATTTCTGTAGCAGTGACGACAAAAGCCAAGTAAGAACTGAAGAAGAAAGAAGGAAAAAAAAAATGTTACCGTTAAAAATTGGCTTCAATGACAAAATAGGGTAGAGAAGAAAAAATCATTCTCCCTGAAGGTTGTTATACTTAATTTGAAAAAACCAACTTATAACTTTGTTCATAATTTATGAGTTATTATTTAATTGATGAATATTTATAGTTTATAACTTTTGAATTGACAAAATAACTTATTTAATTATAAATCTCTCGTAAAATCAATTGATAAACTAGTTAGTAATATAAAATAGCATAAAAAAGATATAAGTACATAAATTTTATTAATATTACAATATAATTTTAATTTTAATTTTCTTAGAAATAATTACACTTTCATTAATTTTTATAGTATTTTTTTAAATTATATATATATATATATATATATATATATATATATATATATATATATATTATTTGGACAAGACATTTGATTTAATATAAATATATTAATTTAATCAATTTCAATTTTTATTTATTTTCAAAAAATATTCTAATGAATTTATTCTTTAATTTAAAATATTATTATTATGTTAAATTTATTTTTACAATTTCGTAATATACAATATTTACATGTATCATGTAATAAAATATTAGTAATTAAAGAATAGATACACAAATCAAAAATTATAAAGATATATTCAAATACTAATATTAGCAATAAAATATTAAATTATTTCCAAATTACTTCAAATTAGCAGAAATAGCTTTGTAGTTAATAATTTAAAATGTCATACAATAAATTACTTTGAAATATCTTAAAAGAATATTTTCGTATGTTGAAAGCAGTTTAAATAGTCAAATAAAGTTAGCTTATTGAGTTTATATATCTCTCTCTCTCTCTCTCTCTCTCTCTCTCTCTCTCTCTATATATATATATATATATATATATATATATATATATATTATAAAATATAAATTTTTTAAGAAAGCTGAACAATACATTTAAGATTTTTTTTCATTAAAGTGAATTTTAAATTATTTATATCCCATTAGTCACAGGCTTATAATTATATTAATCATAATTATTTTTATTATTTTATGCATTACAAATTCACGCTGATTTGTTGAAAAAAACTCCTCTGTAATTTGACTATAAGACCACAATAATAATTTCCATAACATTTCAAAATAATAAAATACTGAAAACAAATCTCTTCACATATTTTCTTAATCTTGTATTGAATACACATCACTCAAGAAATCCAACGAATCCCGTAACTTTAATTTTTTTTTTTTTTACCTTTAATAAGAGTCATTTAAGGTAATTTTCCAAATAAAAGAAAAAGTACACTCTCTCTCGGATTGCTTTTCTTTGTATTAGTTAATTAAGGTAATTTTTATTAAAAGAGAAAGATTATATCGATATACCATTGTAAAAGAATATAAAATTTTAATTAAAAACCGAAAACACGAATCAATTTAAATTTGTTTGATAAACTAAAATTACGGTTATTAATGTAATGAAAAAAAACATCAGTTTGTTTCTCTTCGTTTCGCAACTTCTTTCAGATAAAACAAGAATAACAATAAACATAAAAGATTTTTGAAATTCTCTCCTTTAATAAATATGCATTAATTTGAAGATAAAATGAGAAGAAAAAAAGATTAACGTTGAATTGTTTATAGAAATAAAGGATAAGAATATTGGAAAGGGTAATGAGAAAAAAAAAAAAACAAGAAAGAAAAGTTGGTGGCTCTAGCGTATGTTTGTTGGACAAATCGGATTAAAATTAAAAACCGTAATTAAAATTCCAACTCACGAAGCACCAACCCACCAAAAAAACACGCTCTACTTAACTCATCCTTAACTATTTACTACACCCCAACGTGAAAGCGTTACCTAGAAAAACACCGATTCGAGGAAAGTGGGTCCCATACGCATGTTCCATCGTTCGTGTTCATGTTCATGGCATGTTCTGTTGTGTGTGACAAACCTCAAACCCAAACCCAAACTCCTTCTCTGCTTTCTTCTTATTCGCTCTTTCTTCGCCCCTTCATTTATATTCCAATTCCCTCCCAACCCCGAATCTTTCTTTCGATCTTTTTATCACATTCCAAAATAAAATTCCCTTTCTTTCCTTTTGGGGAATCCTTATCGAGTGCACAATGCTGTGTGAGTGACTGATCACAGAAAACAAAACAAAAAAAAACAAAAATCTTTCTTTTCTTCTTGTTTCTTCTCCCTTTTCTTCTGTCTCCATTGCTTACAAATTTTAACCACCTTCTTCCGCTATCTGTGAGAGTGTGCAAGGTTTTGGAAAGCAGTCCAAGAACGTGATTCTGGGTGGGTGCAGGATCAACGTTTTTGGAGTTATCACAACCGCGGTAACATTGAGATTTTTGGAGTCATCGAGACCATTCTTTTCTGCAATTTCGAGAATTGTGAGGAAACCGCATCGTGACCGTATGGGTTTTATTTCGTGGCTTGCTGTGTTGTTGTTCTGTGTGGGGTTTGAGTGTGCGTGGTGTCAAGATGATGCTGTGATGAACAAATTGAAGAAGGCCATCAATGAACCCAGTGGTCTTCAATGGAATGACCCAGATGTGTGTAAATGGAAACACGTCAAGTGCAGCGCCATGAAAAGGGTCACTGCAATTCAAATTGGGGGACAGAGTCTGCAAGGTTCTCTGCCTAAGGAACTGGCGCAGCTCTCGGAGTTGACACGGTTTGAGTGCATGAACAATGAGTTAACTGGGCCATTTCCTAACATGCCGAAGTCCCTTGAGGTTCTGCTCATCCACCACAACAATTTCCAGTCCTTACCGGGTGATTTCTTCGCCGGCATGACCAATTTGCAGTATGTGAGCATTGGCTACAACCCTTTTTCCCCGTGGGGGATTCCTGATAACCTCAAGGACTGTGTGGCTCTCAGGAGTTTCTCTGCAACCAGTGCTGGTTTGGTGGGGAAAATCCCAGATTTTTTTGGTAAAGATGGTCCCTTCCCAGGTTTGGTTTCTCTTATCTTGAGTTTTAATTCTCTTGAAGGAGGGTTGCCTGCAACCTTTTCTGGGAGTTCTTTGGAGACACTTTGGGTGAATGGTCAGAAAAGTAATAGTAAACTCAATGGCACCCTTGATGTGTTAAAGGGCATGACATATTTGAAACAAATTTGGGTGCACGGTAACTCGTTCACAGGTCCTATACCGGACTTATCGCATCATGATCAACTATATGATGTTAGCTTGAGGGATAACCAGTTAACTGGGGTTGTTCCACCCTCTCTCACCGCTCTTCCTGCTCTTAAAGTAGTCAATTTGACCAATAACTTGCTTCAAGGGTCTCCTCCATTGTTCAAAGATGGAGTGAAGGTTGATAATGATTTAGACAAGGGGATCAATAGTTTTTGCACAGGGGAGGCTGGTAAGCCATGCAGTCCTCTTGTGGATGCTCTACTTTCTGCAGTTGAACCTTTTGGATACCCTGTGAGACTTGCTGAAAGTTGGAAGGGGAATGATCCCTGTGGTCAACATTGGTTGGGGATTGTTTGCTCAAATGGTAACGTTTCCGTGATCAACTTGCAGAGCATGAATCTCTCTGGCAACATTTCTCCCAGTTTTGCTGAGCTTACATCTGTGACAAAGCTGCTTCTTCCCAACAATGGCCTCACTGGTACCATACCAAGTGAACTCACCAGCATGCCTAGTCTGGTAGAATTGGATGTTTCCAATAACCAATTGCACGGCAAGGTGCCATCTTTTCGTGAGGGTGTAGTTGTGAAGACTGCAGGAAATCCTGACATTGGAAAGGATAAGCCTCAAGCCCCGCCTGGCTCAAGTCCTGGGGGTAAATCTGATGGTCAAGTTAAGAAAAATAATACTGCAGCAATTCTTGGCACTGTGTTGGGAGGTATCAGTTTAATCGGTTTGGTGGCTTTTATATTTCTTATGTATGGCAGAAAACGTAAGCAAGCAGGCAAAGTTCAAGGTCCTAGTGCAATAGTGGTACATCCTCGTTATTCTGGAGATGGAAGTACTTTGAAAATAAGTGTTGCAGATGCTAGTGCCGGTGTTAGTGGTGGTGGTGGTAGTCGAGGAGGAATCGGTGTAATTAGTCCAACTAGTACTGCTCAACATGTGGAAGCTGGGAATATGGTTATTTCAATCCAAGTTTTGAGACAAGTTACGAACAATTTCAGTGAGGCAAACATATTGGGGAAAGGTGGTTTTGGCACTGTATACAAAGGGGAGTTGTACGATGGAACAAAAATTGCAGTGAAAAGGATGGAATGTGGAATGATGGTTGAGAAGGGGCTGACTGAGTTTGAGTCTGAAATTGCAGTACTCACTAAGGTTAGACACAGACATCTGGTTGCACTTGAAGGCCACTGCTTGGATGGAAATGAGAAGCTTCTTGTGTATGAATACATGCCTCAGGGTCCTCTCAGTAAGCATCTATTTGACTGGAAAGAGCAAGGAATACAGCCATTGGAATGGAAGAGAAGGCTTTCCATTGCCTTGGATGTTGCCAGAGGTGTTGAATATCTTCACGGTTTGGCACAGCAAATTTTTATCCATAGGGATCTAAAACCATCAAACATCTTGCTCGGGGATGATATGCGGGCCAAAGTCTCAGACTTTGGATTGGTTCGGCTTGCTCCAGAAGGACAGACCTCGTTTGAAACCAGGCTTGCTGGAACTTTTGGATATTTGGCTCCAGAGTATGCAGGTAGAAATTTAAATTGCTTTTGAAAGCTTGGTTTTGCATACAGTTAATACATCTGAAAAAGTTCAGGAATGAACTATTTGTTCTGCATGTCATGTGTGAAATTTTCTTATCAAGCATTGACATATAATTTAAGCAGGTTATATAGGTAGAATGCCCAAGGTAGATAGTAGAATGCGTGATGAATCTGCAACATGTAGGCACTTATTGGTGCTATAGGTTTCTACTTTGGTGTCTCTCATATGAATGAATCCCTGGAGATAATGAATAAGCTATGGAGAAAAAGATTGTTTGCAAAACTCTAACCAGTATAACTTTTTTCTCAAATTTTGTCCTGGAAACAACAGTATTGAGAAAACAACGATGACAGATTGTTTATTAAATGTTAGTATGAAGATAACAAAACGACTTAAGACTCTTACTTAGTTTTTCTTTTCTGTGTGCCTCCTAAAAACCATTGAAATGTTTTGTTTGATTTGCATGCCTGTACAGTCAATTTGCAACCCTTATGGTGTTGCCTCTACTTTCATCTTTGACATTTAGTTCATAGTTATCTAAAACTATGTACCATGGTTGCTTCATATTATATATTAAAACAAATCACTACGCCAATTACATTGTGGTTTTTTTCTTCAACAATGATCATTAGAATGTCTTACGGTGCATATAGAAAGAGGGAACAACATGATCTAAATATAAATATGCCCTTTTAATCCTTGTATAGGTTACTGTACTTTCAAATTAGTGAATCATTCCTCAAACTCTAGAAAAACATATGAACTTGGTTCTTTTTCCAACTCTGATAATTAAGAACGTTACTGGATAGCAAGTTTTAGTATCAGAAAAGATTAAATTCACATACTTTTTAAAACTGGCGGACTAATTTACCAATTGAAAAGTGTAAGAATGACAAAAGGTACATATTCTTAAGAACATTTTTTTCCTTTGTAAATTACAATGTCTGTGGCTTGCTTTATCAGAAACTGTGTACATTAGTTCTTTATATTACATAGACCAATTACATTGTAGTCTTCTTCTCCAATGATTATTAGAATCTGCAGTCCATGATCATTAGTCTTTCCTCCTTTTTGTGCAATTCCTTGCTAACTAAAATGGTATCACTGGCAGTGACTGGACGAGTTACAACAAAGGTTGATGTTTACAGCTATGGAGTTATTCTGATGGAGATGATAACAGGAAGAAAAGCAATTGACAACAGCCAACCAGAAGAGAATGTGCACCTTGTTACATGGTTCAGGAGGATGCTACTGAACAAAGACTCTTTTGACAAGATTATTGACCCCATAATGTGCATTGATGAGGAGGCCTTACCCAGTTGTAGGACTGTGGCTGAGTTAGCTGGCCACTGTTGTGCAAGGGAGCCTCACCAGCGTCCAGACATGAGCCATGTGGTAAATGTTTTGGCCCCTCTTGTTGAAATTTGGAAGCCTTCTGAGACAGATGATGAAGACCTTTATGGAATTGACTTGGACATGACCTTGCCCCAAGCACTCAGAAAATGGCAAGCTTTTGAAGGAAGGAACACCTTTGATATCTCTTCATCAATGCTTAACAGTGAAGAAAATACACAGTCTAGCATACCAACAAGGCCATTTGGATTTGCTAATTCTTTTAATTCCTCTGATGGAAGATGAAGTTTGATTTACATTTGCAGCACTGCTTCTGTCTATTTTCTTTTACTCCTTCACCACCAAACTTTGGAACTCTTTTTATAGGCTTGGTTTTTATACTTTATAGTGTCTATAGTTGGAGTTATACTACTACACCTTGTACTCCTTTATGGTTTTTGGTTGGCTTTTGGATTTTTAAATTTAGCAGTATATGGGATGCAAGAAGCCGGAGATGCTGAACAAGTGCTTCAACTTGTGTTTTCTTTCTTCGGACTTCATTGCAGTTAGCATCAGAAACAGGATATGAGTATGCTTTTCATGATCAACTATGCTATTGTATGATGTAAACCATGTTATTACTCTCAGTGTAAATTATAGAAGCATTCCTGTGATTCAACTGTTCATCTTTAACTCAAATATTTTGGTGTTTGGAATGGATCAAGAAGAATAGGGAAGGGATTTGAATTGCTTACAATTTGGAAAATTTTGGTGAATGCTTTTACGAAATTTGAAAAGTTTGGAATTTTTGTTGTTGTTTCAAGTGAAATATGGTGTGATTTGATTAGTAGTGGGTTTTGAGCCGAAGAAATGGTTTCATTGTTCGAATTTGTGGACATTGGGAATACAAAACGATACTTTTTGAAGTTTTAAGTAAAAGAAATATGGTAGTGAATGGGAAATTTCACGATTCAATTTAATATATTTTTTTCATAATATACTTTCTTATTTATTTGTAATGAATGGTAAATTATTAATCTATAAATTTTTCTTGTAATATATTTATAATTATAGTAAATTCTTATTTTTACAAGAACTCAAATTTGAAAAAAACAATTACAATTTTTTTAAAATCTATATAAATTAGCTCATAGGCCAACAAATCCTTTAATTATGAGACAAAATAAACTGATTAACTCATAAGTTTTGTACATGTCAATCTGTTCTGACCTAGTTTTAGTGACCAAATGCGACAAGGGCCAAACAGAAATGTTTATTGTCATTGCCAGAGTTGTTACAGCCCTAACTTTTATTCCCTTAACACAATACATTTTTCTTTAATTTTTAAATAATAAATGCATGGTAAAATTAATTTATCTCTTCATTATTTTGTTAATTGAAACATTTAATACATTTTTAGTACTTAATATAATGAGTTGACTTTCTAACAAAACTGCATATAAAAAATATTATGCACGCGCTATATACACTTGTATTTATTATTGACGTAATCAATTAAAAGTCAAACTTACAAATTATTGAAAACAAATTTACTATTTATTTAAAGATCTTATTACAAAGTCGATTTTTAAATAATTAACTCCCTTCAATGACTAGAAAATTCAAGAGAATTTTAAAGGAAAAAAAAACTTGGACACAAAGAACAAGTCTTCTGAGCTAAAGAAAAGTTGAAACTCCAAAAATTCCAAAAGAGAAGTTATATTGGCACTTTGGAAGGTTTGGATTATAGCAACCATAAGGAAAAAAGCCTACTAATCTGATGAAACTTCTACTCCATTTGATTCTTCATAAAAGTGTGACCACACCTACATTATCGTGGAAACTGGTATAAAAAAAAAAAAAATTGCATAGATTTATCGATAAATTTGTGATTTGGCTCACATAAATGTGAGAAGTGCCTAAGTACAAAATATTATATAAAGGATTCTCCTTCAAATATGTGACAACCATCTCTCAAAGTTATAATAACACCCACATATGGTAGGTATACTAATAAAAATAAATTGCATTATATACTTTTTAACAAGTATTATTGCACCTATATAATTTAAAAGAAAGTGTCGAAAGGACATACAAGGTTAAAAAAAATATAGTAGAAAACAATACAACAATCTTTTACCAAGAATCAAATAGCACAGCACGGTAAAATACAGAACTTTCAAATAAGAAATTTAACTAATATATATATATATATATATATATATATATATGACATCCGGTAACGTTGAAAAATATATGTTACTAAAACATGAAAAATATTAGTAATGCTATTTAATAATATTTTTTTAAATGTTAGACATATTTTATTATTCGGTAACGACTTTTAGTAACTTGTTTACATGTTAATAGAAACATTTGTAAAAATGTTACTAAAAGTAACATTTTTTTTAATAGAAAGAAAACGTTATAAAAATGTTGTTAAATAATTTTAGTATTTTTTTCAATAAAAATTACAATGTTATAAAACTATTACTGAAAATTTAGTAATTTTTTAAATAGAAAAATAGCATTCTGAAAAAAGTTGTAATACTTTTTTTTTAATTAAGGAAACATTATAAAATGATACTAATGTAAAACATATTGTAATATTTTACAAAAAAAAAAATTATTAATGTAAATATTCTCTAATATTTCATAAATTTTATTAATGCAAAATTTTGTAACATTCTACTAAAAATATTTTGGTAATATTTTTCTAATAAAGAAAATATTATAAAAATGTTGCTAACGGAAATATTTTACAACATTCAATAAATGTTATTAATAAGTTACTCAAATTTGTTAATTTGTGTAAGAACGAAATAATTTGGTTTAAATTATGAGGGATTTAAATGAGATACAAATATTTTATTGATTAAGTTAAAAAGTTTATAGTAAAAAATTTAACTATTCAAACTTTATTTTTCATAAATATTATTATCTCTCTAAAAATCAAATTTTATCTATTTCTCTAAAAATTTTAGTTGACCATTTATTTTTTTCAAGATCTAAGAGATGCTAGCATAGGGGAGAAGAAAGTCCATCAATAAGAGTTTTGTTTAGAATAATCTTGTAAGGTTGTTTGCATGCATATTTGCATATGTAAGATTTCATGGGAAAAGATAAATCTATGTTAATTTAGGACCATAGTTATATATTTAATTTGAGGGTAAGAGTTTTCTGTGAGCATATTTAAGCTTCCTGTGTCAAAATAAAACTTATTGGGTTTCAACTTGGAACATAGGATTCTTCAGGTAAAAAAAACTACTTTGTATTATCTTAATGGATGAATATGTACTAACTTCTATTTTTTATTGAAAGTTTCAACAAATTAATGTGGTATTACATGTTGAATCTGAGGCTCTTTGGTAGAGAATGAGCTTGTCCATGTATGTGAATTTGAGGTACTTATATTGCATGTGTGTCTTATTTCCTTCAATGCATACAAAATTTTAAGGATTTCTACTATATACAAGTTTAATGTTCCTTAGATGCACATCGAGTCTGAAGTTTCTTCATTGCTGTTGAAAGTCTTACATCGATTAAAGATAAAACAATTTTATAGTATATAAGTAGGTGCAAACCTCACCTTACAGAGTCATTGGTTAAAGTATATTTTAACGAGATTTGTGTTTTTTGGGCATATAGTTTCACCCGCTATCGGGCCACTATCTGATCACCCATTAATATCTACTTCCACACACGAGATGTATATATACCTCAGCATGAGAGGGGTGCGTTAGGATTGATTAGAGATAAGACAATTTCACAATATATAAATGGGTGCAAACCTCACCTTACAAGTCGATTTTGTGGGGTTGAGTTAGACTTAAAATTCACTTCTTGAGTTTGACTTCTTGAACTAGATGTTGAATTTAACGTCCTTCAATTATGTGATTTAGTATGAAGATTTTTCAATTGCATGTTGAGTTTGGGATTTTTTTAGCTACATGTTGAGCTTGATGTTCTTAAACTACAATATGAGTTGGTAGGTTTTGCCTTGCATATCAAACTAGAGTTCTTCCTTATATGTTTAATCAAAGTCTTTATTTTATTATAGTCTTAAAAGTGAGACAAATTCATTTGTTAGTAGTTTGAAAGAGGAATGTTGTTCAAGGTCCAAATGAGATAGTTTCATTTTTGTAAGTGTCTATGTGTTGGTGCAAGAGTAAGTCATAAATGAAGATACCATTCGAGTGAAGTTTTCATTTAATACCTTCGCTCAACAAATACATATACAACTAAGTAGAGATACTGTCTGAGTAACTTTAGTGAATTCTCCATTTGATATCCTCACTCAATGAAAACATATGCACTTTAATGAATGTATCATTTAAGCCACTATAGTGAGTGCATTATCTAATATTTTGATCCAATAAAATTATCTTATGTTCTAAGAAATATATCATCTAATGGCTTTATTCAAGTAATTTTTCGTAGTTTTTTTAAAGTATGTGTGTTATGTACATGTATATTCATATCTAGATATTATTGAATTGTATGTTTGAATTATTTAATGATTTAATTTAGGTGAATTGTATTATATACATATAATGCAAATGAGAATGACATGTTATTGTATAATGTGTAACTTGAATTTGAAATCGTGCAATTTGAATCGAAAAATATGAATATTGAGTATTTTTTGAAAAAAAAAAAGTCCGGAAATAAATAATTCGTTTTTAGGAACATAAGTTTAAGAAGTTATGTTTTCTTAAAGTATGCTTTTAAATACAATTTTATTTATTTTTAATTTAAATATCAAAATTGTATTTAGTATTATAACTTTTTTTTTAATGTGTAAAAGTTACATACTTTTACTGAAAATTATGAATTTATGTTTTATCAATATATTTTCTTAAAATTTAGGTAAAGTCTTGTAAACACAACTTTTACGTAATTTAATTTGCATTAAATATTAAAGTAATGTTTTCAGGATAACTTCAGCAATATAGAAGAACAGATGCTATACATCCTCTAAAAGATGAGAATGAATTAAAGAATGGTGCACCACTAACAGTTTTTCTAATAAATTAATATTTTGCATGACATAAGCACAAACACAAATTTAGAAGACTCTGTAAGTTTTTTAATAGTTGATAAGATAAAGTGGAATTATATTTTTTATTAAAATATTTTATACGATTTATCTGTTATACTTCCAAAATATATTGATGTAAATTGATTTTAGTATTTTAAAAAAATTAAATTTTCTATATATAGTTAGTATATTTTCAAAGTATTGTAACGTCCCAAAATTTTAGCCTCAAATTAATAAGACATTGTATACATAAATATTCAGAGAGTACAAGTTGGTGATATGGAGGTATATAGAACACCAAACATATTCGAAACAAATAAAAAGAGACTTCCTAAAACAAGATACAAAGTTTCGTCCAGAGCAAGAGAAACTTAAACTACTAAGACTCCATCAGCTGTGGGCTCCATAATGAGCCTGATACTCGTCCATAATCATCAAGCTGCGGCATCCCTATTATCGTTACCACTACTAGGGGTTCTCACATCTGCTCACATCAATAGGATTGATGATCATCGCAATGGAAGAAACCACACACACAATCATACAAACAAGCGAAATGGTAAGTTAGTGTAAAAGATTCTTATATCATAACACTCAACATACAAGTTCATAGTCAAGCATAAATAACAAACATCCACACAAGAGGTACCAAACCATATGAGACACCAAGACTTGACTATCCGGATACGCATCCTGAGGCACCACCACGAGGCCTTTGTGGAATTACGTCCGTTCATGAGGCACCACCACAAGGTCTTCGTGGAATTACCTCCTAGCCTTGAGGCACCACCACGATACCCTCGTAGAATTACGTCCTTACATTGAGGCATCATCACGAACTCTCACTAGGAGGGTCCATGAAATTACGTCCATGTGATAAGGCACCACCATGAGTTCCCATTATAGGGGTCATGGGATTACGTCCTACCCAAACCTTATTCACGCCTTACCAACAAATCATAAGTTTCCCATGCACACTAATAACATGTCATTTCATATACACAACCAATCATCAAACATATATCATGCCAAGTTCACTACCAACTCATTAATTCCAACCCATAACATACGTAGTACATGCATATCCACCCTCTCTATGTTTAAAACCAAGCAAACCAACTAATCAAACAATCAACAATGTTCATGTAAGGAAAAGAGCAAGAACCCGAGCTAGGTCTCGCTCAAGCTGGGAGCCTTCGCTCAGGCAAGAGGAGTGCTCTCGCTCAAGCTGCAGACTCTCGCTTAGGCGAGACTGCAACAGTTCCCCTGGAATTTCACGAGCTCTCACTTAGGCGAGGCTGTCTCGCTGAGCGAGACAGTTCGTCGCTCAAAAATACAGCCCCTCGCGAGCACTCGAGCAGAAAACTGGACTAGTTCCTGCTATTCTCGCCTAGGCAAGATAAGCTCGCTTAGGCGAGAATAACAGTTCCCACCACTGTTCCACGCATGTTCAACCAGGAACTCATTCATAACAACACCCAAAGCATTTTCACACTATCATGAGCAACATACTATCACCAGAAACACGAAACAGAACCAGGGCATGCAAAAAGTGAATTAAAAACATGAATCCTAGCTTCCCTACCTCGAGTGGGGTTAAAATGCTAGCACAGAAGTCCACTGAGAAGAGGGGGAGTACAACAACTCAAATCAGTGCAGTAAAACTGGAAAACAGACGCACACTACTAAAGCATAATGTTTTAGATTCGACTCAAAACAGAGACTAAAGCACTGGAGTGGAGTGGAAAGGGAAGGGTAAAGTCTACGTCCAACTTACCCGGAGGAGACTTTAGAGTGAAACAATGATTTCTCTGATTGCCCTAGCAGAGCTCCACGTTTTCACCTGCAAGTGAGTAGGGAACAATTTTCTCTAAAAATTGACAGAAGGAGGGTGTTAGGGTTGGTTTAGGTGGTTTTGGGCACCTCATGGACCGGCCTTAGACCCAACAAATTGGAGCAACCCCTTAATTATTAGGACAGAAAATAAATTGGCTTTACAAGTATCAACAACTAAAAAAATCATAAAAAACCTAAACTTAATAAAGTAGCACTTAAGGTCACAAATACAATTTTACTTTAAACAATAAAAAATATAAAATATTAAGAATCGTGTTTTTAATACTACTTTTACACTAAAATTAAAAGAAAAATAATATAACTTTCTTTATAAAGTCATACTACTACATACAACTTATTCATTTACATACACTTTCTTTTAAAATATCTAGATTTGTGATTAAGAATTTATGTTGTATTATTTTAGTATTTTGAAAAACTATTTCCTTATAAGTTTGTGACTCTTTCACAATGAAATTCAACTAGAATGTCGAAGACCAAATAGAAATTTATACATAAAAGACTCGTTTTTTTTTTTGACGAAGAAGAAATGGAAATTCATATGTAAAACATTTTTTGACGTTTAAGTTAATGTAAGAGCTTTAGAATAATATAAATAATTTATATAAAGAATCGAGTGAAAATAATGAAATTTTCTTTCCAAATTCTTGAACTCTTTAATGATAAGATTTTACCAGGCAGACATACGTACAAAATACTCTTCCAATTACGTGAGTACACGTTTTAGAATGTTATTAATATATTGATGAATAAAACATAGTTGTATAAATATTCTCTATTAATAGGAAAATGGAATCTCATAATTTGGTTGTTATATTCATGTTTAAAGTTTTTCAAATAAAAAAAAAATTATTTGTATGCTTATTCGTTTTTCAGTTTATTCAAACAATAAAATTGGTTTACAAAATAAAATATATCCAATATTCAATAATTTCTCATGCTAGTTCGCGGAATCATTTATAACCTTTAAATGCATTCTTTTTATCAAAAATGGGTCCAAGTTATGAATACAATGATCATTTTTATTTTTATTTATATTGACTAATTAGTCAACATTTTTAAAATATTCGATTAATTGATGATAATAAAATCTATCTTAACATTTTTCTTTTCTTTTTCTATCGATAAATACTAATGTTATTTGATAGAAAAGTCAAATTCACCGCCAGCCATTCTCTATCATCACTTCTTCCACAAAATTAATTGGATCTCGTATTAATTAATTTTTTTTTTAAATAATAATATTATTCATAGTCTTCCTTTTGTTTCCTCATATACAACTTATTAATTTAAATTATGGATAATAAAACAATTAATTTTAACATTCTAAATTATGATGTACGAATACGATACGTGTATTAGATACGACACATATCCAATACGTTGATACATTTATCTTGAAAATAATAGGATATGATACGTGCCAGATACATAATATATAAATAATGAAAATTGCACAATAATTCTTAAAAACACAATAATGGCATGTGTCAGTCCTTTTTGTTTAGGCCAAGATGTCATTGACCTTTTAGTTGTAGGGATGTATTCGACCATTACATGTACACTAGTCTCCAAAATCGAGATATTATTAATGGAGAGTTTTATTGAAGTTTATCATTCCATGTGTTCCTAAAAGAGTTGAGACATATCTAGAATTATTGTGGGGATTTCATCTTATTGATCTTTACTTGATGTGTCTTTGACATCATGTGACTTGGGATGTTTTGAACTAGAAAAATTCCTTTATCTTAATGTTAAACCTTGTTAAACTATATCAACAATAATAATTATTTTAACTTTTTAATTAAAAATATTTTTAGTGTACTTCAT
>Ga0214543_1008594_pt1 | contig 16564 bp, 9 predicted proteins | sample CNSS2metaG_FD_160094 | JGI IMG/M metagenome (GOLD analysis project Ga0214543, IMG submission 160094) | Root nodule microbial communities from cowpea collected in UCLA plant growth center, Los Angeles, California, USA - CNSS2 | ecosystem: Host-associated > Plants > Roots > Nodule | place: USA... | reverse complement strand
ATTATTATATAAGTTTGATTTATCGTAGAAAAAATATGAAAATGTATAAATGAAAGTAACATATTTTAATAAAAAAATATTTAAAAGATAATGTAATAAAAAAATTTATAATTCAAAATTACTTTTTAAACATTATCTGATAACAATTTTCAAATTTTCGTTATTTTTATACCGTTTTCATAGTTATGCTAAAAAATAAATTGCGTACATAATTGTAATCTTGATATCACCCTCAAACCATTGCATAACAAACATGATTGAAAAATAAAGGTATTTCCCTCTTCCTTCCCTCTCTCTCCCTCATCGTTGATGGGAGGGAGAGAGATAGGATCAATTCAAGTGGATTAGAGTGTTGTGACATCCCATTTAAATAGAATTGACTACTTCTTAAGATATCACATGATCATGATAATAAAGAGTAAGGCAAACTGATGAAAACCATAAACAAAGAATTCACTTTTACAGTCATCCAAAGGAGTACTTGAAAAGGGGTTCTAGGCATACAACCATGCCATAGCCAAAATAGAAACAACCAGATTCATAGTTATGCAAAATAAAAGCTCCTAGAGCAAGGGGTTACAAAGACACTAGGGCCAGAGAATCGTCCTTCGAGGGCCACATCAACAAGCCCACTAGGCTGCACCGCTACCACCATCAGGCCCACCTCCAGAAGTATTTCCATCTGCTCCCACCAATGGTGATCATCGCAAAAAGGGAAATCAGAACGAGGACACACACACACAAAAGAAATAGCAGGGTAAGCTAGAGTGAATTAAATTATGCATGTTATTGCAGTGAAATATTTAGAAACAGTCCAAACATACAACACAGTAGGCACGAGAATCACATCATAACAAATAAGCAAGACTCTATGACTCAATTATCCGGATACATATACTAGGATCAGATTCACTGGACGCTTGTACTTGGGGTGGCCTCTACTGCTCTGCAGAGCCATTGCCAATGGGTTTCACCCTACCACACACAAGGTTAGCCTTTAAGCGTCTAAGGCCATTATCCTGCCAAAGACTAGGGCCTCTCGCTACTCTCACCACTTGGGTCGGTTTGCCCTACTTGAGACTCACTGATCCTTTAGAGTTTCGGGATGCGATCCTTACTTGAATCCTTATCTTAACATATACACTACTCACCACCATGAGATCTCCCCACGAGACTCATGGAATTACGCCTATCACACAATCAGAATCATTTTTCTCATACCATTCCACTTCTCTCATTTCCTTCATCCAATTCTCATGTTAAGACATCACAAAGCCACAAATCCATGATCAACTTCATACCAAACATGCCAATTTCATTCATAAATCCAAACACCCAATCATATTCACGTACATCATATTTAGGAAGATTAATCTAGACAATACATGCATCAAATCACCAAAACAGTCAAGAAGACAGTGCCCGCACTCACCACTGCACTAACCTCGCCCTAGCTAGGGACCTCGCTCAAGTGAGGTGCTTGCCTCGCTCAAAATCGTGGGCCCTCGCCTAGGCGAGACATGCAACAGTGGCCCTTGGGAAAATTCACGAGCTCTCGCTCAGGCGAGGCCTTCTCGGGAGAGCGAGACAGCGCGTCGCTCAAAACGTGACTGGCCGCCTAGGCGAGCGCTCGAGGCAGAATCTTGGGCGAGCTTCTGCTATTCTCGCCTAGGTGAGACGAGCTCGCCTGGGCGAGAATACCAGTTCTCCCCTACTGTTCCGTGCATGCAACCCAGAACAAACAAACCAAACATCATACTTTTGATTTCACACAAGCACAAAACATTTTCCAACTCATTTTATGCAACAACAGAAGGGAAAACAAGCACCTACAACGAAAGACGAAGAAAACTAGCTTCCCTTACCTTGCTTAGATGCTAACAACACGACACAGACCCGCAACAGAAAGTACCACGGCTCCAAGAACTATATTAGAGAGTTGGAAATAGAATGGGTTTTGCTAACTTGGAGACGTAAGGATGGTGTGCCCTAGTAGAGCACCTTGCTTGAGATGAAGGGAGGGAACAAAAGCTGGTTTCTGAAAATGGAACAGAATGAAGGGGTTAGGGGCTGGCAAGGGTATTGGGTCCCCTTATTGGGTCGGCCTTAGGCCTACAAATGGCTAGGCCCAAAAACTCAGCTGAAAAGGAGAAAAAGAGGGCTTACAATATCTCCCCAACAACAAAAATTTTTCGTCCTCGAAAAATTAGACTTACCAGAAAAGATGTGGATAGGAACTCCTCATGTCCTCCTCTAGCTCCTAGGTGGAATCACTTGTCCTCCGGTCTCAGATTACCTTTACAAGACTAGTGGCTCTTCCCTTGCGCTCCCTCACTTGGCGGTCCTCTATAGCCACGACTATACTACTACCCAGAGATCCTCCCTGACTTGCACATCCTCCACCTCCAAAACATGTGACGGGTCAAAAACATACTTCCGTAGCTGTGAGACATGGAAGACTTAGCCAATTGGGGTGGCAATGCAATCTCATAAGCCACGGGCCCTATCCTCCTCAAGATCTGATACGAACCCAAGAACTTAGGAGACAAATTTCTTGAGCGGATAGCCCTCCCCACGCCAGTGGTTCGGGTCACCCTCAAGAACACATGCTCCCCAGCCTTAAACTCTAAGGGCCTCCTCCTCCGGTCTGCATATGCTTTCTGCCGACTTTGAGATGCTTGCAACCTATCCCTCACCAACTGCACCTTCTATGTGGTTTGTTGCAGCAACTCAGGTCCTACCAAAACTGACTCACCATCCTGGTACCAACATAAGGGAGTCCTACACCTCCTCCCATACAAAGCCTCATAAGGCGCCATCCCTATACTAGCCTGGTAACTGTTGTTGTAGGTGAACTCCACCAGCGGTAACACCTCATCCCAACTGCCAAGGTGGTCCAAGATACATGTCCTCAACAAGTCCTCCAAGGACTGAATCACCATCTCTGACTGGTCATTCGTCTGAGGATGATAGGAAGAACTCATCCTCAACCTGCTACCCATAGCCTCCTGCGGCGTCTATCAGAACCTCGAAGTGAATCGGGGGTCTCTGTTAGACACTATGCTACTGGGCACCCCATGAAGTCTCACTATCTCTCGGATGTAGAGCTGGGCCAACTTGGCCATAGACATTCTGAGATTCATCGCCAAAAAGTGAGCATTCTTCGTCAACCGATCCACCACCACCCATATAGCATCGTGCCCCCTCACCGTGCGAGGCAAATGGGTAACAAAATCCATAGCTATGCTATCCCACTTCCACACCGGAATATCCAAGGGCTGGAGCGTTCCACCAGGTTTCTGATGCTCCACTTTCGCCTTTTGACAAGTCAAACAAGCGGATACGAACTAAGCAACTTCCTTTTTCATGCCTTGCCACCAAAAGTTCTCCTTGAGGTCTTGGTACATCTTAGTCATGCCAGGGTGCAGACTAAGACGACTCTTGTGTCCCTCCTCAAGTACCAACTTCCTCAACTCAACATCATCTGGTACACAGACCCTGCCTCTGAACCTCAACACACCATCACTACCCAAGGCAAACTCCTTGGCCTGATCCGACCCAAGTAGCTCTTTTACCCTCTGCAAACTAGCATCTTGGGCTTGCTTCTCCTTAATCAAGCTCAGGAAATCAGTAGATATAACCAAGGTGCTACACCTAATGAATTCCGGCTCCAACTCAAATTGTAGCTTCATGTCTCTGAAGCTCTTAAGCAACTCCATCTCTTTTATCATCAGGTGTGCCACATGCACGGTCTTCCTACTCAGTGTGTCCGCTACCACATTCGCCTTCCCTAGGTGATAGAGAAGCTCAAAGTCGTAGTCCTTCAAAAACACTATCCACCACCTCTGCCTCATGTTCAACTCTTTTTGATCAAAAAGGTACTTCAAGCTCTTGTGGTCATTAAACACGCGGAACTGTGCACCATACAAGTAGTGCCTCCAAATTTTCAAAGCAAAAACCATCGCTGCTAACTCGAGATCATGAATAGGATAGTTCTTCTCATGAACTTTCAACTGCCTCGAAGCATAGGCCACCACCTTCCTCTCTTGCATCAAGACACACCCCAGGCCCTGATGAGAGGCATCACAGTAAACCTCAAAGGGTTTACTCACATCTGGGATTACCAACACTGGAGCACTCGTCAGCCTCTGCTTAAGCTCCCTGAAGCTCTCCTCACACCTATCAGTCCATGCAAACGGTTGGTCCTTCCTGGTTAGCTATGTCAGGGGCGCCACTATCTTGGAGAACCCCTCTATAAACCTCCAGTAATAGCCAGCTAAACCCACGAAACTCCGAATCTCCGTCACTGACTTGGGACACTCCCACTGTATCGCGGCTTCCACCTTAGCTGGATCCACAGCTATGGCTTGAGCTGATATCACGTGCCCCAAGAACTGCACATCTCTCATCCAAAAGTCACACTTTGACAACTTGGCAAACAACTGCCTCTCCCTCAAGATACCAAGCACTATCCTCAGATGCTCTGCATGTTCCTCACGCGTCCTAGAGTAGATGAGAATGTCGTCTATGAAGACCACGACAAACTTATCTAGAAACGGGCGGAAGATCCGGTTCATGTAATCCATGAACAAAGCCGGAGCATTAGTCACACCGAATGGCATGACGACATACTCGTAATGCCCGTATCTGGATCTGAAAGCAGTCTTCTCTACATCTTCTGCCTTCACCAGAATTTGATGATAACCTGACCGGAGATCAATCTTGGAGAACACTGATGCCCCATGTAGTTCATCCATCAAATCATCTATTCTTGGCAAAGGGTACTTGTTTTTGATAGTCAGCTTGTTTAGTTGCCTATAATCCACACACAACCTCGAGCCGCCATCCTTCTTCTTTACCAACAAGACAGGCGCTCCCCACGGCGAAGCACTCGGCCGTATAAACTATTTCTCAAGCAATCCCTCTATCTGTTTCTTTAACTCCACCAACTCCGCTGGGGCCATGCGGTAAGGAGCTATCGACACAGGGCCAACTCCCGGTACCAAGTCTATGGAGAACTCAACTTCTCTCATCAGGGGCAAACCTGGTACCTCTTCAGGGAACACATCCTCAAATTCCCTGACCATTGGTATCACCGTTATCCTTTCCTCCTTCTCAACATCCATCCTCGCAAAGACCATATAGCACTGTGCATCGTCCTGGATTTCCTTCATAACCCCATGAGAAGACAACAACCCAGGCTCCTCTGAGTTGGAAAACAACAGCTTCTTCTCCCGACAGTCTATGAGAACATGATTGGCAGAGAGCCAATCCATTCCCAAGATCACATCTAGCCCTTGCAGAGGGAGGCATATGAGATTGACTTTGTATACGCGTCCCTCTACCTCAACTGGACATCTAACACACACAAAAGAAGTCCTAACCAACCCAGATGCCGGGGTAGATACCACGAGGTCAAACGGTAGCTCACATACCAGCAGACCCAACTCCCGCATACAAGACTCTGACACAAACGAGTGTGTTGCTCCAAAATCAAAAAGAACACAACAAGCTTTGCCAGAAATCACACAACAACCAACGACTAGGTTACCTGCGCCTGTTGCCTCTGACCCGGTCATCGCAAAACCCCTGCTTGTAGCTTGAGGCCTACTGCCTCCCATCCTCTGGTGAGTCTTACCAGAAGTCTGGCTCGGAGTCTGTGGTGAAGGTCGTGCCACTGTCCTCCTCAGAGTAGGACAATCCCTGCCAAAGTGGCCCTCCCTGCCACAATGGTTGCACCTGCGAAAACCCATAGCTGCGGGCAAAAACTCTTCACGTGCGGTCCTCCGTAGTGGTGGCACTGAATCCTGTTGGGTGGGGAAGAAAAGCCTCTAGACCCTTGTGGCTGTGGATGAGGCCTAGCATAAGGCTTCTTCTTCTCTTCAACTCATGGCATGGACCCAGATGGTCCGTTAACTCTCTGTTGTGGCTGCTGCTGGGCTTCCACCTCTACCTTCATACGCTCCATGACCTTGGCCTTTTCCACCAAAGCCGCAAAGTCCTTGATGGATAGCGGGGCCACCATCAAGCGGATGTCTCCTCTGAGACCATTCTCAAACTTTCTGCAACGCCACTCCTCATTGAGCGACATGGTGTAGAAACGCCCTAGATGTTTGAACCTCTTGGTGTACTCAACCACAAACTTGTTCCCCTGTGTCAGTTGGAGGAACTCTACCTCCTTAGCGTACCTCACGCTATCAAGGAAATACTCAGATAGGAACCTCCTCTTGAAGGCCTCCCATGGGGCATCCTCATGCTTCTCTTCCATCACTAGCCTCATGCTGGCCCACCAATGCTCAACCTCTCCTGTGAGCATGTAGACAGTGAAAGCAAGCCTGCTCTCACTGGGGCACCTCTTGGCATCAAAGATGCGCTCCATATCCTTCATCCATTGGTCCGCCTGGTCAAGACTCGTCTTGCCATTAAACTTGGAGGGGTGGTGCTTCAAGAAGTCTTCCAAACTCCATTCAGGGGGTGGAGGTTGGGGATGAGGACCATACATCTGAGCACCAACAGCATTCTCCCCTAACTGGCGGAGAGCATCCATGTGCTGCCTTTGAGCGTCCTCAGCAGCCTGCCTAGCAGCCTCCATCTGCTGCATCATAAAGTTTTGTTGCTCAAGAGAGGCTTCTTGGCGCTGCATCGCCGCCTCGTGCTGCTGCAACATGGCATTGCTTTGCTGGGTCAAAGCAACAACCATTGCCTCGCTCGCCCTAGCAAGGTCTTGCCCATCGCCCTGAGGGGGTGGAGGAGGAGCGATACGCGGGGGTGCCATAACACTGGACACACAAAAAGAACCATCAGAATTTGGTTAGACTAGAATCCATCTAAACACGACAAGAAAGGCACAACGAAAGCTAAGCAAACACATAGCCCACAAACACTTAGGAACGAAGGCTCTGATACCATAAAAATGTGACATCCCATTTAAATAGAATTGACTACTTAATAAAATATCACATGATCATGATAATAAAGAGTAAGGCAAACTGATGAAAACCATAGACAAAGAATTCACTTTTACAGTCATCCAAAAGAGTACTTGAAAAGGGGTTCTAGGCATACAACCATGCCATAGCCAAAACAGAAACAACCAGATTCATAGTTATGCAAAATAAAAGCTCTTAGAGTAAGGGGTTACAAAGATACTAGGGCCAGAGAATCGTCCTTCAAGAGCCACATCAACGAGCCCACTAGGCTGCACCGCTACCACCATCAGGCCTACCTCCAGAAGTATTTCCATCTGCTCCCACCAATGGTGATCATCGCAAAAAGGGAAATCAGAACGAGGACACACACACAAAAGAAATATCAGGGTAAGCTAGAGTGAATTAAATTATGCATGTTATTGCAGTGAAATATTTAGAAATAGTCCAAACATACAACACAGTAGGCACGAGAATCACATCATAACAAATAAGCAAGACTCTTTGACTCAATTATCCGGATACATATACTAGGATCGGATTCACTGGACGCTTGCACTTGTGGTGGCCTCTACTGCTCTACAGAACCATTGCCAATGGGTTTCACCCTACCACACACAAGGTTAGCCTTTAAGCGTCTGAGGCCATTATCCTGCCAAAGACTAGGGCCTCCCGCTACTCTCACCACTTGAGTCAGTTTGCTCTACTTGAGACTCACTGACCCTTTAGAGTTTCAGGATGCGATCCTTAACATATACACTACTCACCACCATGAGATCTGTAACATCCCGTCAGGATATTACTGATTTATAAATAAATAAAAGAAATAGATTAAAACCACGCACATTTAATAATACCTCATTTTCCCAAAACGCGGGAAAATTTAAAACTTTATTAAACCATCGAATAAAGTCTATGAATACCAAAACCATAACGTTATAAAATTACCCATCAGGGTTTACAACTGTTTTCAAAGGCAATAAAGAAAACATAATCATTTCCCCAAGTCTAACCCCTCTCCGCGGCTAAGCGTCACCTGAGCCACCTGCATCAACAGAATCTGCTCCCGTGTACCGCGTACACGATCATCGCCACACACACGCAGATAGGGTGAGCTTAACAATTAAATCACATATGTAAAGTTATAGAAATATAAGCAAATAACCACAGGAGACCGTACATAACATAAACATCTCACATTGCCCTATTCTTTAATTCCTACCATCTGACCCCCAATCAGATTATTCGTGTTCTACAACGTCTAAGGATTACTTCAAGGTGACTTGGTGCCATACCTATCGGCCACAACCGATAGAGCACGTGCGAGAAAACATGCTACGGATCATACACCGCAACGCCAGGTAGAGTTCCCATATACGAACAAAGTTCGTATCGTCCCAAGACTACCAAACTCGTCAGCCAACAACTGAGGAGGGCAATCTATCTGGACCCATCCGTACTGGCCACAACCAACACACTCACACCGGCAACACTCGCCAACCCGAGCCACAACTCAAGGGTTCCTCGTGTTCATCCGCCATCTCGAGCCACAACTCAAGAGATGCTATTCCGAGCCACAACTCGAGGAATATCACGTGCTTAACCCCTATCCCGAGCCACAACTCAAGGGATACGTTCCAAGCCACAACTCAAGGAACACCAGCAATCCCACCCTTAAAGCATCTTTAGACGCACTGTAGATCACAAAATTCATAATCAAAACTCAAAGCTGCAGCAGTATAAATCGCCTGGCGGGGTACACGTGCCGCCAGGCGCTGCCAGCTCCCAGACCGCCTGGCGGGGGTCGCGTACCGCCAGGCGCACAGCGCCTTACTTTTCCTCTCGCCATCGCGGCCGCCAGGCGGAACTACTTTTGTCGCCAGGCGCACACCACCTCGAGACCTCACTGTTGCCTCGCTACCGCCTGGCGGTTCACATCCCACCGCCAGGCGCCATGACAGTACAACACTTTATGGTGTTTCTGCTCGTGTCTTACGTAGTTTCTTACCTTATTTCCACCCGCTCAATCACCGGTATCATATAATTACAAGATTACTATCATTAGTGAGGTCCAATCCTCAACATCCTAACTTGGTAGCAACACCCATTCGATCATATCATTAAACCCCTCCCTTCTTAACTTATTAATACTCCTAGGTTCGTTACACTTAAGTTATTGCCAAGTCCACTACGCTGTTTGAGCTCTAATTCCCAACAATTGGTCTATTCTTTAAACCCCCTTGCACCCAACTATTTCAATATTCAGAATCACTAATACTCCACAATAAAGGAAGACCCCCTACTATTTCATATCACTACCTCCTAAGGCAATTCACCCCCCCCCCCTTTGAGACTCATGCACGACTCCCTCATCAACCTTCCCAAACATCACAAAAATTTCCACTTATTGATTCCAGCCCAATAGAACAGATTCCATCCTCAGTGCACAACACCTCAGCCTGCAGTATCTCTGCCACTGCGCGGGCGCCTGGCGGCCAGCCCACGTGCCGCCAGGCGGTGCTTGCCATCTGGGTATTTCCCAGATTCTTCCCGCATCCAAAACCCCACCATTGCTCCACCTCTGTGGATTCCCATTACACGTATCCAGTCCAAGTACAATCACAACGACTCCATGTTTTAATCATACAAATCCTTATCCCTATATCCAATTCACCACAATTCAGTTCAAATAGTAATCCAAGATAACATACCTTCAACCCTAAGCTTACACACACTGTTCCATTCAATTAAGTCCTTAATTAGGTGTCTATTCCTATTGTTGGTTAACATTATCACCTTTTACGGTTCCCCGCTGACTTTTGCCCTGATTAGATTTAGCCCAGAACGCTAGAAAACCCCAAAACATGAGAAATGCCCCGCGCTGCCTGGCGGTTCAACTAGCCCCGCCAGGCGCTTCATCCGCAAACCCAGAAATTGAAACAACCCTAAGCGTCGCCTGGCGGCCGGGAGTGTGCCGCCAGGCGGTTCCCTTTCCAGAACCCCAAAATAGTGCAGAACAGATGAGTCGCCTGGCGGTAGTTCATCACCCGCCAGGCGGTTTCTGGAAATTTCCCAGAAACGCAGTATTCCAAGATTTTAACAATATACAGGCACCAAAAATTAACATACATCACATCACAATATTATTTGAAGCAAAAACAGCGGAGTCCAGCTCCCCTAACCTGGTTCTCCTCCGCTTAAGCTTGACAATTGTAAGGTTCCCCCTGTGATCACCCACCTTCCTTGCTTCCTCACTATTCAACGACACAACCCTTCCCTCAAGTCTCACAACACTCAGATTTTCGTGCTCTCTCTGGTATGCTTCCCAACTTATCAAACCTTAGCCCTTAACCTAATTTTCCTTTTTAAAGTGTGCCTAAACTAAGTGTTTAATTACCCAAAACGAAAATGGCATTGAATAAGACATATTGTGCCATTCAACTCCCCCCTTACGGCTGCCTTTCCAGCCCCCCTTTGGCTGCCCACTCCCTTAGGTTTCCTTTCCACCTTTCCATATTCAAGTCAAATCCAAAATGCCAAAAAAATATAAAATTAATGTAAGCTCTCCAAGGCTTGAACGCATAACCATGCAATCACCAAATCTATATCAACCATTTAACCAATTCATAGTTCTTGCTAGAAATCATAATTCAATTATCATAATATACAAGAACATGTTTTCATAGATTAAAATAATAAAACCATAACATCAAAAGTTAGCATACATAAGACTTGAACCCAAGTCCTCTCGCACAATCAAAGTACTCTCAACCACATGAGCTAGCACTTTTCCACGTCATACCAATCATAATTTAATGTCATAATTATTTCCCCTCCCGCATTAATTAATTAATTAATTAATTAATTAATTAATTAATTAATTAAATTCTACGGGTTTTACAAGATCTCCCCACGAGAGTCATGGAATTACGCCTATCACACAATCGAAATCATTTTTCTCATACCATTCCACTTCTCTCATTTCCTTCATCCAATTCTCATGTTAAGACATCACAAAGCCACAAATCCATGATCAACTTCATACCAAACATGCCAATTTCATTCATAAATCCAAACACCCACGCAATCATATTCACGTACATCATATTTAGGAAGATTAATCTAGACAATACATGCATCAAATCACCAAAATAGTCAAGAAGACAGTGCCCGCATTCACCACTGCACTGACCTCGCCCAAGCTAGGGACCTCGCTCAAGTGAGGTGCTTGCCTCGCTCAAAATCATGGGCCCTCGCCTAGGCGAGACATGCAACAGTGGCCCCTGGGAAAATTCACGAGCTCTCGCTCAGGCGAGGCCTTCTTGCCTGAGCGAGACAGTGCGTCGCTCAAAACGTGACTGGCCACCTAGGCGAGCGCTCGAGGCAGAATCTTGGGCGAGCTTCAGCTATTCTCGCCTGGGCGAGACGAACTCGCCTAGGTGAGAATACCAGTTCTCCCCCACTGTTCTGCGCATGCAACCCAGAACAAACAAACCAAACATCATACTTTTGATTTCACACAAGCACAAAACATTTTCCAACTCATTTTATGCAACAACAGAAGGGAAAACAAGCACATACAACGAAAGACGAAGAAAACTAGTTTCCCTTACCTTGCTTAGATGCTAACAACACGACACAAACCCGCAACAGAAAGTACCACGGCTCCAAGAACTATATTAGAGAGTTGGAAATAGAGTTGGAAATAGAATGGGTTTTGCTAACTTGGAGACGTAAGGATGGTGTGCCCTAGCAGAGCACCTTACTTGAGATGAAGGGAGGGAACAGAAGCTGGTTTCTGAAAATGGAACAGAATGAAGGGGTTAGGGGCTGGCAAGGGTATTGGGTCCCCTTATTGGGCCGACCTTAGGCCCACAAATGGCTAGGCCCAAAAACTCAGCTGAAAAGGACAAAAAGAGGGCTTACAAGTGTGATGCTTGTCTTGTTCACTTTATAGGGACTAAAGGTGAAAGTGAGTAGATTTAGAGTAAAATTTGTTGAAGTTTGTGAGTGATTTGATGGATGTCATAGATTAAAAATTATATTTAAATCATAAAAAACAAGATTACCAAATTGTACTTTATTTTAAAAATAATTAAAAATTATCATTATATAAGTTTGATTTATCGTAGAAAAAATTATGAAAATGTATAAATGAAAGTAACATATATTAATAAAAAAATATTTAAAAGATAATTTAATAAAAATATTTATAATTAAAACTTACTTTTGAAACCTTATTTTATAACAATTTTCAAATTTTCGTTATTAATTATTTTTGTAAAAATAATTTGAAAAGTCATATTTTTACATCATTTTAATAATTAAACTGAAACAGAAAATGCGGACATAATTGTAATCTTGATATCACCCTCAAACCAAAGAATTTCCCTCTTCCTTCCCCTCTCTCTCCCTCAAGGTTGATTTGATGGAGAGGGACAGGATGACATCAAGTGGATTACCGTGTGAAGTTTGTGTTGTTGTTCTCTTTAAGTGAATTAAAAGTGAAAGTGGGTGGATTAAGAGTAAAATTTGTTAAAGTTTGTGAGTGATTTGGTGGATGTGATAGATTAAAAATTATATTTAAATCAAAGAAAAACAAGATTACCGAATTGTACTTTATTTTAAAAATAATTAAAAATGATCATTATATAAGTTTGATGTATCGTATAAAAAATATGAAAATGTGTAAATGAAAGTAACATATTTTAATAAAAAAATATTTAAAAGATAATGTAATAAAAAAAATGTATAATTAAAAATTAGATTTAAATCATAAAAACACAAGATTATCAAATTGTATTTTATTTTAAAAATAATTACAAATTATCATTATATAAGTTTGATTTATCGTAGAAAAAATATGAAAAAGTATAAATGAAAGTAACATATTTTAATAAAAGAAATATTTAAAAGATAATTTAATAAAAAAATTTATAATTAAAAATTACTTTTTAAACCTTATTTTACAACAATTTTCCAACTTTTGTTATTAATTATTTTTGAAAAAATAATTTGAAAAGTAATATTTTAAATCTTTTTCATAATTAAGCTGAAAAATAAATTGCGGACATAATTGTAATCTTGATATCACCCTCAAACCAAGACATAACAAAGATGATTTAAAAATAGAAGAATTTCCCTCTTCCTTCCCCTCTCTTTCCCTCAAGGTTGATTGAATGGAGAGGTAGAGGATGAGATTAAGTGGATTACAGTGTGAAGTTTGTGTTGTTCACTTTAAGTGGATTAAAGGTGAAAGTGGGTGGATTAAGAGTATAATTTATTAAACTTTGTGAGTGATTTGAATTATGTGATAGATTAAAAATTATATTTAAATCGAAGAAAAACAAGATTACCAAATTGTATTTTATTGTAAAAACAATTAAAAATTATTATTATATAAGTTTGATTTATCGTAAAAAAAATATGAAAATGTATAAATGAAAGTAACATATTTTAATAAAAAAATATTTAAAGGATAATGTAAAAAAATTTATAATTCAAAATTACTTTTTGAACCTTATTTTATAACAATTTTAAATTTACGTTATTTATACACCGTTTTCATAATTATGCTAAAAAATAAATTGCGGACATAATTGTAATCTTGATATCAACCTCAAACCATTGCATAACAGACATGATTTAAAAATTGAGGAATTTCCCTTTTCCTTCCCATCTCTCTTCATCATCGTTGCTTGGAGGAAGATAGATAGGATGAATTCAAGTGGATTAGAGTGTGAAGCTTATCTTATTCACTTTAAAGGGATTAACGGTGAAAGTGAGTGGATTTTGAGTAATGTTTGTAGAAGTTTGTGAGTGATTTGATGGATGTGCTAGATTAAAAATTATATTTAAATCATAAAAAAACAAGATTAACAAATTGTATTTTATTTTAAAAATAATTAAAAATTATCATTATATAAGTTTGATTTATCGTAGAAAAAATATGAAAAAGTATAAATGAAAGTAATACATTTTAATAAAAAAAATATTTAAAAGATAATGTAATAAAGAAATTTATAATTAAAAATTACTTTTTAAACCTTATTTTATAACAATTTTCAAATTTTCGTTATTAATTATTTATTTAAAAAAAATTTAAAAAGTCATATTTTTACATCATTTTCATAATGAAGTTGAAAAATAAATTGCGGACATAATCGTAATCTTGATATCACCCTCAAACCAAGACATAACAGAGATAATTTAAAAAAAGAAGAATTTTCCTCTTCTTTCCCCTCTCTCTCCCCCAAGGTTGATCGGATGGAAAGGGAGAAGATGACATCAAGTGGATTACAGTGTGAAGTTTGTATTGTTCACTTTAAGTAGATTAAAGGTCAAAGTGGGTGGATTAAGAGTAAAGTTGGTTAAAGTTTGTGAGTTATGTGATGGATGTGATAGATTAAAAATTATATTTAAATCAAAGAAAAACAAGATTACCAAATTGTACTTTATTTTAAAAATAATTAAAAATTATCATTATATAAGTTTGATGTATCATATAAAAAATATAAAAATGTATAAATGAAAGTAACATATTTTAATAAAAAAATATTTAAAAGATAATGTAAAAAAAAATTATAGTTAAAATATACTTTTTAAACCTTATTTTAGAACAATTTTTAAATTTTTGTTATTAATTATTTTTGTAAAAATAATTTAAAAAGTACTATTTTTACATCATTTTCATAATTAAGCTGAGAAATAAATTGCGGACATAATTGTAATCTTGATATCACACTCAAACCAAACCTAACAGACATGATTTAATAATAGAGGAATTTCCCTCTGCCTTCCCCTCTCTCTCCCTCAAGGTTGATCGGATGGAGAGCGAGAGGATAACATCAAGTGGATTACAAAGTGAAGTTTGTGTTATTCACTTTAAATAGATTAAAGGTGAAAGTCAATGGATTAAGAGTAAAGTTTGTAAAAGTTTGTGAGTGATTTGATGGATGTAATAGATTAAAAATTATATTTAAATCAAAGAAAAAAAAGATTACCAAATTGTACTTTATTTTAAAAATAATTAAAAATTATCATTATATTAGTTTGATTTATCGTAGAACAAATATCAAAATGTATAAGTGAAAGTAACATACTTTAATAAAAAAAATATTTAAAAGATAATGTAATAAAAAAATTTATATAAATTTTCGTTATTTCTAGATCATTTTCATAATTAGGCTAAAATATAAATTGCGTACATAATTCTAATCTTGATATCTCCCACAAACCATTACATAACAGACATTATTGAAAAATAGTGGAATTTCGCTTTTCCTACCCTCTCTCTCCCTCATCGTTGATTGGAGGGAAAGGGATAAGATGAATTCAAGTGGATTAGAGTGTGAAGCTTGTGTTGTTCACTTTAAGGTGATTAAAGGTGAAAGTAGGTGATTTAGACTAAAGTTTGTTGAAGTTTGTGAGTGATTTGATGGAAGTGATAGATTAAAAATTATATTTAAATCAAAGAAAAGAAGATTACCAAATTGTACTTTATTTTAAAAATAATTAAAAGTTATTATTGTATAGGTTTGGTTTATCGTAGAAAAATATGAAAATGTATAAATGAAAGTAACATATTTTAATAAAAAAATATTTAAAAGATAATGTAACAAAAAATTTTATAATTAAAAATTACTTTTTAAACCTTATTTTAGAACAATTTTTAAATTTTCGTTATTTTTAGATCGATTTCATAATTATGCTAAAAAATAAATTGCGTGCATAATTGTAATCTTGATATCTCCCACAAACCATTACATAACAGACATTATTGAAAAATAGAGGAATTTCGCCCTTTCTCTCCCTCATCGTTGATTGAAGGGAGAGGGATAAGATGAATTCAAGTGCATTAGAGTGTGAAGCTTGTGTTGTTCACTTTAAGGTGATTAAAGGTGAAAGTGAGTGGATTTAGAGTAAAGTTTGTTGAAGTTTGTGAGTGATTTGATGGAAGTGATAGATTAAAAATTATATTTAAACCAAAGAAAACAAGATTACCAAATTGTACTTTATTTTAAAAATAATTAAAAATTATCATTGTATAGGTTTGATTTATCGTAGAAAAATATGAAAATGTATAAATGACATTTACATATTTTAATAAAAAGATATTTAAAAGATAATGTAACAAAAAATTTTATAATTGAAAATTACTTTTTAAACCTTATTTTAGAACAATTTTTAAATTTTCGTTAGTTTTAGACTATTTTCATAATTATGCTAAAAATAAATTGCTACATAATTGTAATCTTGATATCTCCCATAAACCATTACATAACAGACATTATTGAAAAATAGAGGAATTTCGCTCTTCCTACCCTCTCTCTCCCTCATTGTTGATTGGAGGGAGAGGGATAAGATGAATTCAAGTGGATTAGAGTGTGAATCTTGCCTTGTTCACTTTAAGGGGATTAAAGGTGAAAGTGAGTGGATTTAGAACAAATTTTCTTGAAGTTTGTGAGTGATTTGATGGATGTGATAGATTAAAAATTATATTTAAATCATAAAAAAACAAGATTACCAAATTGTACTTTATTTTAAAAATAATTAAAAATTATCATTATATAAGTTTGATTTATCGTAGAAAAAATTATGAAAATGTATAAATGAAAGTAACATATATTAATAAAAAA
>Ga0214543_1008586_pt1 | contig 16586 bp, 8 predicted proteins | sample CNSS2metaG_FD_160094 | JGI IMG/M metagenome (GOLD analysis project Ga0214543, IMG submission 160094) | Root nodule microbial communities from cowpea collected in UCLA plant growth center, Los Angeles, California, USA - CNSS2 | ecosystem: Host-associated > Plants > Roots > Nodule | place: USA... | reverse complement strand
TTTTTTTTTTTTTTTTATTTTTTTTATATATATATATATATATATATATATATATATATATATATATATATATATATATATATATACTTAAAAACATACTTGATTCCGTATAGTACAGCAACTTTGTGCATAAGTTCCCAAAGGCACAGTCGTGACTTTGGTCATTTCTTGAAAACATTGAATTTGTTGTCTAGTCTTCATATGATTCATATTTAACTTTAATCAAGGAGTGATTCTTGCATGCATGTATATTTTCAGTTTTTGGGTTTCATAAACCCTTAATTTGGCTTCTCTTTCAAGTGTTTCTTATTACAAGGGCTTTTGCTTGAAATGGTTGAGCTTTTCTTTCGATAAATGTAGTCATTATCAGTTTTTATTAGTTTTACTTATAGGCAATATTGTCTGAAATAAGTAGTTAAATATTGATTCAAACTGTTACACGGTGTTTAATTTTTTTCCCGCATTTCGACATTTTCCATTACTTTCGCATTTAAGATAATTTAGCTTAATTGCATTGCATTCTATTAATGTGATTGTCTTCTCTTGTATCTATACTTTGGATGCTCATCTAAAACTATTGACAGTTTCTTCCTTCACCCCCTAACTTTCTTCTGCACCCAATAATTTGTGCATATTTTTTTGGCCGGTTAGTGTACTCCGAGTCTGCAAATAGTTAGAAACAATTGATTTGAGAGTTATAACTTTAAAAGTTATGGTTAGTTAGTTAGAATTTACCATTAGTTAGTTTTCTCTGTATACGATGTGCATTAGAAACCTATCCACACAAACCTCTCATCTGTTAATGATGCTTCATTATCCAAATTGCTCTTGTTCAACCCTAACGCGTATAACAAATTACCACAAAATGAGTTTAAAAACTATATGATTTAGTATTTCAAAAATCATGCTAAAAGCATAAGACCAAGAAAAAGATTCAGCAATGGTTAGCTTCTGTATGAAACAGTTTAATTATGTTGCAGAAACGCAAAAGCAATATATCAACACTTCATGTATGAGAAATTGAATAATTAAGCACCAGTCAGTACTAATACTTTTGTCATCCATACAGTTAGACTAGTTAACCATAAACCAAGAAAAACCAAAAACATTTTGTTTTGCCAGCCATTAATTTACATGCAGAAAATTACATTACGTTGGACTAACACAAATATCCGAGTTCTTCCAAAACAGTAACTATCCTGCCTGGAAAATAAGTTAAATAAGTTAATAATACTACATTTGTGCAACTATATTTTATAATTCATAACATATTTTCCTTTTAAATTGTTGAATGTTTAATTTAAAATGGGGCACAACAAAAAAACAAAAAGAATGACCTTAAATAATTCATTTTTTAACAAAAAAAATTAGTATGTTGATTACATAATGATGCGAGCTTTAACGAGTTCTAATATGCAACGTCACAGACAGTTTGTTATATGATTGTTTCATTTTGTACACTTTTTGTTTTTCTTTTTTTTATGGAAGTTAAATGTCGATTCATTTTCCATATTTTATTTATTATTTTTATGATGGCAGTTATATTACTAATTTTTATATATTTCACCTCTACCCAAAAGTCAAATGCTAGATGTTAGGGGGTCATACTCCAAAAACCTACAGCTAAAGCAAAAGTAACTACGCAATTAATTACGTGGATTATTAAAAATGAAATATTGCGTAAAAAGGGATGTCAATACTATTGTCTTACCAAACTACCAATCAATCAAAAGTTAAGAAATTAAAAAACAACAAAAAGAACATTTGAAAATAGCATTTGATCCAACGAAATCTTTCTAGTTGCAATATGCTGTCATTGGTCAAGAAACTTCTACCAACCATCAAAGCACACTTTAAAAAAAACCTGCATAACTTAGAAACAGAAGGTGCAGGTTTGATGACAAATCAAAGCATTGGTACGGTCCCTCGTAACAGCCAGACAAGCACAAACCATAACCCACTTCAGATCAAAATCAATCTGATTTCCATACAAGTGTAACCCAAACGAGTAACACTTCATTCAGAACGATATTATAATCACATAAACAATACAGAAACAGGCTTGATCAACAAGAAGTGCAAGACGAAACCCCTCTATCCCACAACCACAGAAAAAAGTGCAAGACGAAACTTAAAAAACGACGTACAATTTTTATTCATGAGAATCATGGCCCCCAAAAAAATGCCATCATGTGTTCCATTGGTTCACTCCACATAAATACAATAATCACAGTAAGAAACCAAAAAAAAAAACGAAAAAAGAGTACCTGGAAACGTCCAGGAGATAAAACTTGTTAGAATCCTGTATTTTGTTAAAAGTGTGACCTTTTATATTTATGTCATTATTGTATAGAGTAAGCCCTTATCACCTCTACCACAGGAGCTTGACACATAGGGCATTTTTTCTTGCTTTGGAGCAACTCATTGGCACATTTTGAACATGTGCACAAATGACCACATCTGCAATTGAAGCCCAAGGTTAGGTGCAAAACAGATTTAGGTGCAAACTGGGGTATAAATCTGTCCAGCTGGTTATGGAACACTACCTGTACAACAAAGAATCGATATTGCTTTCGCAGCATACACAGCAAAGACCTTTTCTCACACATTCCCATTTAGATTTATCTTCTGGTGACTCGCAATCATGTATTTCTGAAATAAATTTAACTTAGACTTATCAGTAAGCTGGAGGACAAAAGTTGTTTCTCTTTAAAAATGTATCACACAACTCAGTTGAATGGAAAAATGGAAGACCCTGAAAATTGGGATGTGAAATGATAAGACAAAGAGCACAAACCAGACGAACCAGCAGAGCGATTTAGGGCTGCAGAAACTTCTTGTCTTATAGAGCGCTGCAACTCAAGCTGCATGTCCATACAGGCCTCCAGCATTCTCTGCATGTTATTCATCCTTTGTTGCAATCGAGCCATGTCAATTCTCAAGTCATTAACAATCTCCCAATCCTGCCAAAAAGACAAATCATAAAATTATTCAAACGAGCAACACATTTTTAAAAAGGGGAAGAAAAGAGTTAATCTAATATCTACACCATGGAAAACATATGCCAAAGAAAAAATAATAATAACCTATAAATTTTTAATTTTTGTACCTATAAATCGTTGCATGATAAAACCATCAGGCAGATGAGTAAACTTATATTAAATTAACTAATAAAATTAATTTACAGAACTAATACAAATCATTTTCACTTTATTAGAAAATAGTGAAAAAAAGCACCAAAGAAAATTCACGCACAATTCCTAGACGCTGATTATTTATGTCATTCTGTGACCAGTTGTCACGATGGTGGTGGTGCTGGTCCCATAGAGGCAGAGGAGGCGGTATAGGTAAAGAGGGCAGATCAAGTGGACTGTTAACCGGACCATCCTGATCAACAATTTGATCTCTACTTTGCTGTTCAAGGTCCTGCTCTACCGAGTCAGATGATGGGCTTGTTTCTTGCGATTCCCAGTCAATGTGTGCATTACCTTGCCTTTCAACATATGATTGTATTAACTGATCCAGACTATCCCGGAAACTGCTGTGAAGGAGGTTCGAGACACTTCTCCTGCAAGATAAACAGAAAGAGTTATTCTAGATTACTCTAGCCTACAAGTTTTATTTTCAAAAATCAAGTCCAGAAGCTCTACAGAACAGACCTATTAAGAAGTTCCCTGAGTTCAACACTGTACACATTGTCATCTTCAGGAAAATAAAATCCTCGAATTCTACCAGCTGGAGCACTTTCATGATCTGAAGGTCCTCCCAACCAATTTTCCACAGCCTCTTGGAAGCCACCATCTTCTTGCCATGCTTCATGAGATTCTTGTAGATGGGAGTTTTCTCCATCCCCATTTCCCAAAGTGTTTTCTGGCCACTCATTTCCTGGGTTACTGAGCTGATTACCCCCTGCACTTTCCTCAGTGCTATTTCTCCATTCAATATTATTCTGATACCAGTCACTTCCTTCATTTTCAAAAGCTTCTTCTGGCTGTTCTACTTCCAGAGCACTGGATTCATTCCAATTTACATCGTCAACATTACCATCCATATGAATGCCATGATTTGAAGAATTGTTTTCAATACTATTTATATCACACAGCTCAGAATGCTCAATATGCACCTCGCTGGATTCCTGGTTATTATTATACATCGAATATTCAATTGGCAAGCTTTGTTGGGTAATTTCATTAGCATCGTAATCAATAGGCAACACATCAACATTTTGCTCGTTGCTGTTCACACTATCAACACTAGCACTGAATGATGATTGGCAATCTAGTGATCCAATAGGCAAATGTTGCATTCGATCTCCTACTTGAGCATTAGATTCTTGCCAATTTAGATTCTCAGATGTGGTACCTTGTACACAGCTCTGGCTGTCTGATACCCCGAGACCATCGCTTCCTCTGTGATTAGGGTCAGACTGTTCAGAATGTACAATTGGGACCAAATGTGAACTGTTTGATCCCATTTGTTCATTAGTGCTAAAATCAATATTATCAACATTTGACGAGGTATCAGATACATTGCTGGTTGCTTGACTGCAACCACTATTCTCCTTTCTAGCGAAAAAACCCTCCCTGTTCAGAAGACAAGTTAATGTCATTGGCATTTAACAAAAATATAAAATAATTAAAATGAAGATCATGATAAAATAATTAAAGTCCTCAAATCAGATTAAGGAACAAATAGATTCTTCAACCATCTTTAGAAAGAAAAAACAGAGGAATTATTTTATAATGTCATTAATTACACAGATATCCCTATTTTTTATTCTTTGTTTTTCAACTAAAACAAATTAGTATTTCACATTTCTTTTAAAAAAAGCAGGGGAAAAATGAACATGTGAATCCAATATATAAAAATATTAGTAAAATTTAAATTCCAAAAATATATCAGTTTAACATTCAAAGGATGCATATTCCAAAATTTTCAATACAAGCCTACCTATAAGTTGCAGTATAATGAAATAAAGTTATGTATATCAACTCACGTGCAGAAGATTGTCATGCATATTTATCGGGTAAAAACATGCATAAAGCTAAAAAAGGTATGCAAAAAAATGTATTTGAAAGCATCAACTGAATGTCATAAATAAATTCATACCTTAGACCTGATACAGTTTGTTTACGCCTCAAGAAGCCCAATTCACTTTCTGCAACAGACAGGGGCCTGTTATTATCAACAGGTCTATCATTTCTCAAGAATCTGCCTCTAAGCAATGCCTACAAACATTTCAACAAACATTCATTTGGTGGACAAAGTTTACGATTTAAATTATTTTTGCATTCGGAATACTGGAATACTTTACATTTTCCCCACGCTACATTATTATACTACGGATTTTAAACATAAGTTTACTATACCTAGAGTGGTAATATATTACTGTAATATTGCCTTCAAACTCGATGTATAATCAAGTGCTCACTCACAAGTTCTGTCTAGCTCAACTAATGTAAATAACTCACAATGTTCACAGTAACGAACTCCAAAACAGAACTTGAAAGCTACTAACTGCATGATGCAGGAAAATTGTAAAAAAAGTAATAATTTAAAAGGAAAACATAAACCAGTTACTGAACAAACCTGAATGCGATTACGATAGGGGAATTGAGATACAGCCCGATGTACTGACAAGTCCTCAATTTCTCTTTGCCTCTCTCTTTCAGCCTTCTTAAGCATATCAAGCATAGCCTGCCGGCCACATAATTTTCGTATGCCCCTACGTGTATGCTCGTTTTGGCCTCCATTCTGGTTAACAATGAGTCCATCACGAACACGTTCAATTTGTGTACCAATTTCAGCAGATGATTCTTCCCTATTTTCCCCAGATGAAACACTTCTCTGCTGGCTACTCATTTGTACCCACTCCCTAATAACTCTCACCCTTTCCTGTTCAGTTTCCCCAAGCCATTCTCTCCTTGAACCACTACTTCGTCGGGATCCATTTGATACATGATCCCTGGCACCACTATTCATCCATTCCCTGAAAATTTGCCTAACTCTTTCCCTTTCAACTTCTCCCAAATCAGAAGAGTTTTCACAGCTAGAATTATTTAAATCCTCGTGATCTTCATGGGACTCATTATGACTTTGTGACTGTGACCATGTTTCAGATTCATTCTCAACCAAAACTGCATCTTCTAAAACATGCCCCTGCCCTCTCTCTTGTATATCCAGTCTATCTTCCTGTGAGAGCTCAGCAATCAACCCACTCCTCCTTTGCTCAAGAGGTACATCACCAGGCCTTCCTTGAACTTGATTCACCACATGTTCATCTTCAATCTCTCGCCACATTTGCAAGAGTGAAGATGACCGGGTGCTTCCCCGTCTTCCCTCTCCCCCTCTCCTAGACGACTGGGAATGGGAGTCCCTGAGGAAAGGAGAGTCGAGCACAGACACACTGTGTAGACCAGCAATAGCCATTTCTACTTTACTTTTGTGGCAATCACACAGATCTCCTCAACCCATATCATTCAAACGCACTAAAATTAGCATTCGATAACAAGGAAGAAAATAACAACTTCATTCAAGGCACGGATCTTTTTATATTTTCATGGATTCAATCATCACATTAGGCAAAATCATTACTCTCCTTGCCAATAACATCACCAGCATTAACCCCATCAAGGAAACAAAATCCAAGCTTCGGAGTTTTCCAATTGAAGCTATCACCGCTACCTTCACTTAATCCTGCGCAAAAAAATAAAATCAGTTGATGTCCCCTTTTCGTAACGACAGCACGTAAAACAAAATACAACACAGCCACATACATAACAGAAACAGAACTAATGAAATACTAAATAAATTATGCATAGCCATGGTGAAATTTCTGAGATTCCACAATATCAGCGAACCTAGGCAAAACAAATTCATTCTGCTCACGGCGTCGGAGTTCGTCATTTCGACTCCGGAAAAGGAAATTCGAAAATTCATTTGTCACCATTTCGGATAGAAACAAAAAACGCGCCACAGAGGAAACAAAAGTAAAATGAAATCCACACGGAAATCAAATCCACATTGCGAGACAGACAAATTTCCAACCACGAAACAAAAAATATAACGGGAGGAAGGAATTAAAATTGAATCCATAGGATTCAACAACGGAACACAGAAAAGAAGATGCATCATTAAGCAATTGTGATTTAACTGTAACGTCGAAGCGTGAAAAGGAACGTACCGGTGAAGCAGAGCTTTTGATTTTGAAGTAAAGGAAACGAAACCCTAACAGCGAAGAGAAAGAATTTCAGAGAGAGAATAATGACAACGAAAATGGAAGCACAGAGATAGAGAGAGAGAGAGAGAAAGAGAGAAGATGAAGAAAAGAGCGGCGATTTAGAATTAATAAATGTTGACACGTTTGCATGGAAACTGCCGTAACGTAAAATTAAAAAATTAAAAAATTAATTTTATTTTTAAGCGATTCTTAACTTTCCGTGACACGTGGCAATCTGCCCCCTTTTCCGCGCAAATGACGAAATGCTTCCTCCCACAATCTTAAATTGAAGGTGAAGATTTTTAGACCGCACAAGACAGAACCCCTCAAACGCGGTCGTTTTGCAAATATGGATATTTTAAAAAAGAGGGGGAAGGAGTGATTTCTTTTTCTTTTTCTTTTTCTTTTTTTTTTCTATATAGCTTTCTGCTTTTCTATTTGAATTAGTAATTACTAATTAACTCACTTAATAAAGATTGATTTGGAGGGATTTATTTGCATTCATAAGAGAAATGTATATATATATTTGTATATATTTTTTTAGAGTAAGACTTTCTATACAAACTGATTAAAACTTTAATTTCAACCAATTGAAAACAAAATGCATTGAATCAAATCAAAAGTTGACTCATTATTTATTTGGTCAAAAGTCAATAATTTATTTCTCAAAATACTTACATTTACTTTTAGTATTGACTTCTTTCAATGAATTGCCTTTTATATTTAAAGATCAAATTGTTAATTATATATTTAAAAAACATTAACACCTATTACTTATATTACACAATATTAATTCGGATAAAAAAGAGTTCTCTTTATGATAATTTTAACTCAGCCTTTCAACAAAATAAAATCTTTGAAAATAGTTTTCTTTTTCATTTAAGATAAACCTTATTTAAAATGCAATTTAGTCTTTGTAAAATGTACTTTTATGATGACTTGCCTCAGATTATTTGAAATAAATGATAAATGTTAATAAGAAATAGTTTTCATTTTTTAGCTTGTTAATATTTAATAGTAACTTGATCATCTTAGTCAGTATAAACTAGATAATTTTCTTTTCGGATTAAAAACATGTTAGAAAAATTTGTTCTAGCATTATAACAGATCAAAACTATCTTTTTGTGAAAAGTTTTTAGTCAGAATAATAATTAAAACAATCGTCTGATAATTATTCTATACTTATCGGGTAATCATTGTTACTACGCTGTAAATCATATCGTAATGATCATTAATTGTGTTTTTATATTTGAACAAAAGTGCCTGAGTGAGAATAATGTGAGAAGAATAATTAAATAAATAAAATTCTTGCTATTCTTGTAATGAAATTGTAAAAGTGATGGTGTTATATCATCCTACTTAAATATAAAATATAGAACTAAATACAACTGAAATTAAATATATTTTCTTCTCATTCAAGTTAATTATTCATGTAAGTTCTTATAAAAATAAATATTATATTAATAAAAAAACAATCAAAATAAATAAATGGAGGAAATATTTATAATATATTTTCCTCGTATTATTGCTCTCACACACATGTATATAATAGTATTTATTTAATAATAATATTTTAAAAATCGTACTTAAACTTATTGTTTTTTAGTAATATAGCATATGTAGTTATTTTATGTTTAGTAAATTAATTTTTTTGTTATTTTATGTTTAGTTATCTCAATAATACTTACACCCCTCTATTTTTTTTAAAGTCATTTTCTTTACCTTTTTATTCTAATATATTTAAAGTTAGTGCTTTTTTTTTCTCAAAAAGATTCTTAAAATTAGAAGATAATTAAGTATAAGTCATTTATAACTTAGAAGAATTTTGTTCGTTATTTTTAGATATTGTTACCATAATCTTTATATTTTGGATAGATAATTTAAGTGAGACTAGTTGTAGTAGACATACCGTTTATTGAAAAGTGTAAAACTGCATTTAAAACATTCTAGGACAGATAAAAGTGATGGAATTTCATTTTAATATGTTTTTGTGAATGTTATTTTCATGATTCAACATATATCATCTGAATGTTGAATTATCATTTGAGTGACATATATCATCTAAACCTTAAATTATCATTTTGATCAAAGATTATTAACTTGCATACATAATATTATCACTTAAGCATTTAATTGTTCAAACAATATTGTTTCTCATTTAAATTGTGACTAAAAGTTTGAGAGAGAGAAGTTTTGTTAATTCTTATTCAAAACATTATAGAATGGATAAAAGTGTTGGAATTTTATTGTGATATTTTTTGTGTAAATATTTTGTTTTCATGATTCAACATATATTACTTGAACGTTAAATTATGATTCGAGTGACACTTGAGCAAAGATTATTAACTTGCATGTACAATATTATCATTTAAGCATGTAATCGTTCAAAGAATCATTTTTCTCACTCAAATTGTGACTTAAAGTTTGAAAGAGAGAATTTGTGTTTATTCTTAATCATATTTAACTCCGATATCACTCAAACAATCTCATAAGTTGCTCAAACAATGAACAATTGACATTGTGGTTAGATTTTGAATGATTTTAGAGGACTCATATTGTTTAAGTTGTAACCTTGTCGCTTAATCTAATACAAGAAGTCACTAAAGTGACATACTTGTAGTTTAAGGAAGGTTTAGGACGAAACAATCATCTCTTATTTAAAGACATATCACTCAAGTGTAGATGTAAAACTCAAATATGTAATGTATTATCAAAATGGCAAGGAGTTTCATTAGGGAGACACAACATCAATGAGACATGAGTTCAACCACATAAGACATTGAAATCACTCTCAATCCAAAACCTTAAGAGAATATGTTTATGAGTTTTTATCCTTATATAGTACTTTACTTTCTCATCTCTAACTAATGTGAGACTTAGACTTACACTTGAATTTCTAACAATTCTCACCTATGAAATCTCAGATAAAGTAAACTTAATATAATTATATTGTAAGAGAGTTAGATGTTATTATATTTCTTTTGAAAATGAAATTGTTAGACCCACGTATAAATTTGATATGATGTAATGTAGTCGAAGTTGTGAATTCTTTATTTATATTTATGTCATTGAATGTTTCCAAGATAATGCAGTAAAATCATGCCTTTATAATTAGTAACTCTTACAGTACTAAAAGTAATTATACTATACAATAACTAAAATAATAATAACAATGATTTTTCTTTGAGTAAATTTATTTTCCTCCATTTTAAAAATATAGACATTGTATTAATTTTAATGTAGTTGACAACACTTTTTTTTATTAATTTTAAATTACAGAGTAAATAAAAACTCAAGTTCAGGGCAAGCCATTCAAAGGTTAATTTTAATTTTACCACTGAGCTTGGAGGAACAACAAGAAATTCAATATCGTTAAGTACAATTTTTTTGTATAAAGTATCAAATAATTTATATGCTTAATTATTTAGGCTCAACGTGTGTCTAAGCCCATGCATACGTATAAACCAAAATCCGAAGTTGAAAGAAGGAGTTGACTTAAGGCAGTGCCAAAAAATTTAGTGCAAATAATTGTGTGTATAAATTTATATGGAAGCAAATAGAGTTAATCTTCTACTTAATCGGATTAATAATATAGATCGAATTTACTATCTCACTATTTTTTTATATTTAAATATTCAAACTTATTTTAGGGTGGATGAATTTTGTCACAAACAAATAATAATTGTAAAGAAAAAACATATACTTTTTTTTAATAAACTATTCCGATATATGCATTATTATTAGAGTAATTCATTTAATCTATTTAACATTTCTGATTCATTTATTAATTTAAGAATGCAATTTGATTTTAAAAATGAAGAAATTATAAATGTCTTTTTGACGATGCATTAGTTAGATTGTGATTTCATTGGAGTCCAAAGCAACACGCTTTTTGTCACCTATTGTTGTATAGCAATCCAATAATAGTAGAAGGGAGTGGTTGTGATTCAGGCTAAACAAATCATTCTTATCGCGTCCTTTGCTAATCTTTAAGAATCAAACAATCCACCTTTTTTTTATAATATATTTAAATCAAGATATTTTATATACAATTAAGATGTTTCCTTCTTTTTTTTTAAACGAGACATAAATGTTTTTTTTTTCTCCTTGGTTGTTATCTCATTTAAGTTGCTTGAATCAACAAATAATGGTTGAAAAGACAATTTTTTTCTAATCAAGTTACTTTATTCAAATATATTTTTATTGAATTTTTATTTGACACAACACATTTTTAAACTCTAATTAGTGTGCATGATAAGTTAAGATTTTTTATTTTTAATAATAGACAACTTTTATATTAATATTGTAATGGTTAAGTTGTTAGGAGGAAAAATATGTACGGACTTATGGATGTTCGTTATTAGATACCAATACATCTTACTTATTTATAATTAACCGTTAGATTTAACATTAATGAATTATAAACATGTATTATAAGATACTAAGACATCGCTTTTAACTCAATCTCAAGGTAATGGATTAGTAAAGTTTTCTTTTATATATTGTTCATCTTGTTTATTTTTAGTGATGAAACTTGTAAGTGGGGTAGTTTTTTAATTCGTGTTCAGATCCACTAATGTGACAATGTTGTTGGTGATTAAAAATTATGCAATTGTTTCATATCATTTTTTCTTTTACAATTTAAAGTTATATTAAGAGAATTTTGCATGACACTACCTTACGACTTGTAAATAATGAATTTTAGTAGTTTGAAATAAAGATTATACACTAAAATTATACTTAGTTTGAATATATTAGTTTACCTCCAAAATTATAATATCAACTATTACTAACCTATATCATGATAAGTAGGGGTGAAGTCTTATCTTCCACAAATTGGAAAACTTTAACAAGTTCACATAATTAAGCAAAAACTTTAGGAAGTTGAATGATAAATTGATAATACATTTTTATATATTCACATTCGTACTTTGACATGCACGATGTATTATTCAAATTTTAGCACATTAAAAAATACATGACACTTGTCTTTTCCACTCATACAAGAATTTGTAGCGTTCATGCTGAAGTTCAAAAGGAAAGTAACCAATATACATAAATACAGGTTTTGTTTTTAAAATGCGGGCCACAGGCCAACCTGCACGGTCCGTAGTCCAATCTAGATATGTTGCGGGTTATGCAAGTCGAGCTTTTTGTGGGTCAGCGAACTCAATAACCAGTTCACACCTTGGGTTTTTCGGTGGGTTTGTAGACCGACGTCCATACCAACCCTATATTCACACCCTAATGAAAAGTGAATAAATTAGATGAGGTTGAAAGTGTATTTTTGGTTAAATTGTATGGAAAAGAAGAGGAAGGTGGTGAGGGGAGAAAGAGGCAGGAAGATAAAAACAGGCATATTGAGATAGAAAGGTAGGTGGTGTTTGGTTAGCTGTCTTTGATTTGCACCCTTTTGTTTTGTTATGATATCTATGAAAAGTGGTGAATGGCATGCCCTATGTTAAGGTACTCTCTCCTTCAATCCCTAAGAGGGGTAGACCTAGGAAACAAGGATATATTATATAAGTCAGTGATCAAATCAAAGAGCACCTTTATTCTAAAAAAACATCAACAACATGCCAAAATTCACACAAATTAACGTGAAACCTTGCAATGGCATGGACCAATAACCCCAACCCCATCACCTGATGTTTGCTTAAAGATAATGCCTAGTCTGCACTCTTTGCCTAACTTTTTTCATAACACATAGACCCTCCTTTCAAACCATGTCACAAGATACTCCCTCTCATAATATAAGATACACTTTTTTTTTTTCTTTCTCAAACTCAAAAACTCGATTTTATAGGTACACATTTTGCTCATAAATAACGCCATATAAGATATTACATCACATGTAACACGTTCAAATGTTCATGTTTTGGATAACAACAAGATAATTAAAGAGATATTTCACTAAGTGTACTACTTGTCCTAATTAAAATTATAATAATAATAATGAAGGATGGTGACTATTAAATAAAAAATAAAAAAATAAAAGAAAATAGATTTATTGGCTAAATCTCATTTATATTACTATTAGTTTTAAAATATAAACGATCACATCCTTTATATTTGAAATGAAATGAAACGCACATCTTCTTTCATCTTTAATAAATATTCTGAAAAAGTAAAATTACAATCACTAATTGAGTATAATTATTTCTACTTAAGTATTACTGTTTAACTGTAATTTTATCTATTTTATCTCGGTACTAAGATAATTATTGATTTAATTCATAATAATACTCTTTTTAACAATTTTAATTGTGATTGGATATATATTTATTAAGAGTCGAGATTAAAATAATTAATTTTTTTCCAACTTTCCAAAACACTTTATAAAAGTAGTAATAAAATTTAAAACTCAAAGCGGGTAAAACTTCGAATGATACCTATTAAAACTTTAATACAAAAATTATAAAAACTAAAAGCTAAAGTTTAGAATGTAAAATAAAAGATTGTTGTTTTGTAAAAGAAAAAATGAATGGTTTATAAGGTTGAATGTTTATTCAGAAAAAGGTTGAATGATTTTTTCAAAAAAAAAAATAATAATAAATGAAGCTTCTCTTAAATATAAAATACTATATATGTCCGAAACATTATTTTCATTGGACAGGAAAGGCACGCGGTTTGATAACTTTTAATAGTTCATTAGAATCACATAAACTGAGTACTATAGATTTTGATTTTAACATGATAATTATGAAACACATAACTTTACGTAATTGTTCAATAAAAGATATGATGCATCAAATATTATTCATAAGCTTAAAGCCGTAAACTATGTGATTGCAAGAATCTGCATTGCATTGGATATGCATCGGTTGTTGGGGTGTTTGTAAATTTTAAATGTAGGGTATGGAGCTTGTACTCACATATTTCAACTAAAAAAACATTTTTTTTTAGTCATTCTCAAAAACAATAATTTTTAATATATTTATAAAAAAAATCTTAATATTAAAAGTTTTAGAATGAAAATGCAGGTGGAGGAGATAACACTGAATTGTGGTTGTAGTGAGAAAATTGAAATGGAAGCTGAAAATGGTGGTTTTGGATTTAATCTGTGGTAGTTGTCAAAGTGATGTTGTTTTGTTAGTTGAAAGAGAGGTGTCAAAGGAGATTTGTTCCATTTTCATTTTGAATTTGTAACAACAAAAGTGATGAGTGGTGCACATAAAATTAAAACTTTTGTAGGAAATGCCAGAGAGTCATTTTCCTTGAATTAATTAGTCTTGGCTTAATTTTGAGGCTATTTTCATTTTCTCTCTCTCACTGTTACTTGAAAGGTAGTAAAATTGAAATGGGTGGGTGCAATGCCAACTACCAACCAACTAAACTAACTCGGCAATAAATACAAGCCACCGCAAAATAAATACAGATATCTGTTTCTTCTTTTTAATTTATTACATTTAAAAAAAAAAAAGGTAAAAAAGGAGACTCATCATCTCATATTGTGGGCATGGGCCACATGTTTTCGAATTAAAGCCCAAATACTTAAATCAATGACAGTTTCTCCCTGCACCCCATGTTTTCTACATCGCATTCATTCCGTCATCACATTTGTAGTGATATAAATAATTTATATTATAAAATAGAGTTAAATATGTTTTTGTCCCTTAACTTTTAGTTAATTTTGGAATTAATCCATTTCGAAACTTTTAACCAATTTAGTCATTCATCTTTCGAAATACGTGAATTTAGGCATTTTAATCAATTTTTGTTAGGTTTATTTGATGTTCATATGTATTTTAGGATTGTATTTAAGTTGTTTATACATAGTTTGACATATTTTTACTTTAATGTTAAGTCAAATACTATTATGAAACGCGCTTGAAATGTCAAATAAACTTAACAAAATTTGATTAAAATGACTAAATTCATATATTTCGAAAAAATGAAGGACTAAATTGGTCCAAAGTTTCGAAATAGACTAATTTTAAAATTCATCGAAAGTTAATGAACTAAAAACATATTTAACCTTATAAAATATACAATAAAATTGCTTTAGTATTTTACATTGTATACCGTCGTTCCAAAACCCTCGGAACTAGATAAGAGAAAAAAAAAACATGAAAAGGTAACAACTAAAATTTCCACAGCACAACCTTGAACTTTCTGTTTTTCTCTTCATCAACTCGTGTCCCATGAAGATCATTCATGTTACTTCACTTTCCAGAGTCATATAGATCAATCTAATACATTGAAGAAAAAAAAACATAAATCTTACCTTCATCAAAAATAAAAATTTAAATATATTTAAATATAAAGAAGAATTTGTACTAATTAACCTGAAATCTCTACTAAAATGAATCATAATACAAGAACTATTAGGAGAATGTTGAAAAACCTCTATGGTAGAACTACAACCTATGCTGCAATAGAATTCAGAGCAATGAATGTTAGATTCAAGAAACAAATATATTGCTATGAGCCTGTGTTAAATTATTCCATTAAAATAAAACTTAGCATTTCTTGTACGAAACTCAAATGAAGATGCCAAGCATGATGTTCTTTACTTCATTTGTAATTCAAGCTTAAATTAATGCTAATAAATGCAAAAAAAAAAATATCATCTTCAGAAACCAAAACTCACTCAAGGAAAAACATCTAAAAGTAGAAAGTGTTAAGGACCTAGCTGCTAGGAATTCAAAGCTTGTACACTATAAGTAAGCATGTTTACGTTACTAAGTTTGTACAAGAAAAAACATTGAACAAGAACTGCTTAATTTTTATCAATGTTTGAAAAAAATATTTCTAAAAAATGTTTTTTAAATTTTATTCAACTTTACATATTTATTATATAGATCTTTATATGTAAGAATTTACATTTTAGTTTATATTTGTGTAATATATAAATAATATACAATAATATTAAAAAGGAAATAAATGTTTATACATCATATAACATGTATTATTGTCACACATTACACTTTTACTAAATAACGTTATTAATGTTCTCCCGTAAAAATGTTACACATTAAATTTAAACATTTATTTTTAGAAATAGTTTTTTCACTGATAAAAATTAATCGGTTCTTGTGAATACAATAATATGTGTAGTATTACACATGAATAACTTATATGTATGATAAAAGGAATCTTCAACTATATTTTAATGACCAAGATAAATTTGTTATACACAAATTCTTAAAAAAAATAAATAAACTTGTATTTAGGGATGGCAACGGGACGGGGCGGATACGGGTATCATGATCCCATCCCCATCCCCATAATAAAAATTCATCCCCATCCCCAAACCCAACGGGTATACAACTTTTGACCCATCCCCATCCCCACCGGGTAACGGGTATTTTCTTATACCCATACCCATACCCATTTTTTTATTGTTCCATATATCAATTAAATA
>Ga0214543_1008584_pt1 | contig 16593 bp, 6 predicted proteins | sample CNSS2metaG_FD_160094 | JGI IMG/M metagenome (GOLD analysis project Ga0214543, IMG submission 160094) | Root nodule microbial communities from cowpea collected in UCLA plant growth center, Los Angeles, California, USA - CNSS2 | ecosystem: Host-associated > Plants > Roots > Nodule | place: USA... | reverse complement strand
AAAATATAAATATATATATATATATATATATATATATATATATATATATATATTTCTAATTATAATGGAGAGAGTTGTGTTTCTCTAAAATTATATATATCATTCTTTTTTCTTATAAAATATATAGCGTAAGTTTTGTATCTAATACTTGGAATCTTGAACTAAGAAAATTTACATATAAATTGTTCCATTAAGAAAATTATTTAAATCGTGATTCATTATCTCAAATTTTAATCTCTCAATTTCATGTAATTGTCTTTTTAGTTATTGTTTCGGGTGTAGGGATCAAGCACCTACTATTAATACTCAAATTATCCCTCTTTCTTCTGTATGCTTTCTTCCCGAGTAACCTGCTATGTCTTCCACTCCACGCAATTTTCCTTCTTCCTCAATCGGTTGATAATTATAACTGTTGCAATAAATGCGAATTAAAAATCCTCACAAACCTACTTTGGTCCCTATTTATAGTTTTCGGTGTGGACCTGTAATTAGGGCTCCTTAATCACGGCTCAATGGTCTCTTAATCATGATTAGAGCTGTCAAAACGGGTAACTCGACCCGATCTGACTCGACCCACCACAGGTTATGATTTAGTGAGCCAACCCAACCCGACTCACTTTTTAGCAAGCCAAAAAAATTTGAACCCTGCTCGATCCACCACGAGTTGGCAGGTTAAACGGGTTGGCTCACGGGTTCACTTAATTAAAAAAAATATAATTTTTTTTATTTTATTTTAAGTCAAAACTAAATTATAATTCTAATTAAAATCTAAATAAACTTTAATACAATCTAAATACAAACCAAAATAAAAAAAAATACAAATTATTTATGTGTTGGAAAAAAAAAACCTAACATGTCCTAAATGTAAAACTCAACTTAATAAAAAACACTTGTGTAATCCTTTTATCTATGGGTTGGTGAGCCAACCCGGCTCACCACGCTCACCACGGGTTCAACCCGGATGAGTCGGGTTCTAAATGAGCCGGGTAAAAAATCAACCCGTATTAAAATTTGTAAAAAAATTTCAACCTAATCCGAACCCGTGGTGAGCCGGGTTAGCTTGCAGATTCCAACCCATTTTGACAGCTCTAATCATGATTACTGACTTGTTTTTTTGAATTAATCTGGCTGATTGATCCAAGTTTTCCACTTGACCGACCGACCGATGGTCACACGACCTGACGGATTATCTTTTATGGGTGAGTAGTTTCAAACGATCAAAGGTGTTTAACTCGTCTGATCGATGGGTCGGTCGCCTCAAACTCTGCTACAAGGTCTATCCGTAACTAGCAGCCTGTGACCTCTTGGGTTTGGCCCATTAGGCCGATGTACCGATAGGTCATTCAGTACAGTTATTACAAAATATTTGCAAAGACTAATCTTCCAAATAACTTAGTTATCTTTTGTAATTTACAAAAGTTAGTTTTAAGGAAAACGATGTTCGGTTACTTTTGTCCAAATATTGTTGTTTATGAGATAAATAAAAAACACGCCACCAATTATCACATCCTATTAATTAACTCATTCTAAAATAACATTAATATTGAACATGATAGTTATTTTTTATAAATTCTTATAGAATCTAATTGTTTAATACGAAAATGTCACCAGTTTGTTTTCTGGATGAAGATGACAGAATGTAAACAATTATATTCTTTGTTGCTTAGACATTGTTTGTCCAGAATATTATGAATTTTTATTTCTTATAAGAAGTAAAATAAATTCAATAAGTGAAAATGTAGATTGGTTTTAACGATTGATTTTCTTAAATTAACTTCATCATTAGTAAGAAGCAGCACAGACATAGATCCGATGAAGACAATAGACAAAAAAACAAAGTGTAGCTAAAAATTAGAAATAGAATTGGGGAGAAAAGATAGAACTACCCTTATCATGTCAAATTTCTCGTCATGGTTCTTTCGCTTACGTTCTTCTTCCTCCAAGTTCTTCCATCGCTACCGCACTCTCCACAATAAATACGCACCCACCGTCTTCAACAACGACTCTACCAGGAATGCACGCTCAACCTCTCTGCTTCCTTTCGCTCTCGCTCTTTCCGCTGGATCACTTGCTCTTCATCCACACTTCAGTCCCTCCTTCTGCGACTCCGACAGGTTCTCTTCTCCCAAATTTAATGCCTCAATTTGAATTCATCGATTATTACTCGTTCGTCGCTTATGAATTCAGACGACACGTGTGCTGTGAAAACCTAACATGATTTAGTGATATGATATTATATGTGCTTACTCTCTCGTCTTTTTTTTAGAGATTATAGAGTTACGGCCGTAGTTGTTTTTTATTTTGAAGGATATGCTACTAGGAACTTCTAAGCATGCATGAACTGATTCTGATACTTCCGTGTGGATACGAGAACTGTTATGTTTTTGTAATGGTTTAAAGAGTAGTTACTAGTTAGTTGTGAATAGTCTCGATTAATCAAGTAATTGTTTGATCACGGATGTTAGAGGTGTGAATGTTGGGGGCAAAGGTAGCACGCAATACGTTGTTAAGGGATCGCAGAAGGAATTTCCGAGGGAGCTTCTTGAGGAGTTGAAAATCATCTGTCAGGTACAGCATATGTTGGCTTCTCTTAATATTCTGTAAATGTGCTCATAGGAAAGACAGGCTTTGAAATCATTCGGTCGGTTATAATTTGATGATCAATTATATTTGAAAATTTCTCGTAGTTCTTGCTATTTCTTGTCTGGTGGTTTAGTTACAACTTACATTCTAATTTGTGAAACTTGGTATGTGTTTTGGAAGGCAGGCTAGTTTTACTTTTTCATTGGTTGGTTGTTAGTTAGCGCTCACGAATACTTTTAGTGTGTTCTGAATGAAGTCAAACTAAATGAGCAATTGTTTTGGAACTTCTACCTTGTGATTGTCAACCTGCATTGTTATAATGTTTCATTCCTACAGGATAACATATCAGTTGATTATGACGAAAGATATATCCATGGAAAACCACAAAACAGCTTTCACAAGGCTGTTAATATCCCAGATGTGATCGTTTATCCAAGGTGAGACATACACGAAATTGAAGCTTTGGGTGAAATTTCTGTTTGCTTCGTCGTTCATCTGATCATTGTTTTTGCAATGTTGCAGTGATTGCATTGCCCTATTAAATTTTAACTATATCACAATTTGTTACTTGCATTGAGAAAGACCTTGGAAGTTTCTGTTGCAGTGTTCTTCCAAATATTATTGTTTTGAAGAGACTTAAATTATGTTGTTCTTTCTTTCCATTACGATTATCAAAATAAAACTATTGAAAATACTTGCTGCTAAGCTATGCTGATAGTGTGTTGTATTTCTCAAGTGGAGTTGTAACATTGTGACAGTTATAATATAGTAGGTGATCATCAGAGCAATTGGACCCAGTGATGTTAGATGCCTGTATCCTGAATATCACTTTGATATATCATATGCTGATGCAGCGATGATGCTATAACTTTTTGCTTGTGGTGTTTTTCTACCTTAAAACAAGTATTTATTTTTTCTACGTTTGACCTGAATGCTGAATGCTGTTTGAAAACAGACAGTTCTGGTATAACGAGGTTAATTTCTTTATTAAAATAATTTTCTGCACAACATTGGTCAATCTGGATATTTGCAGATTGGTAAATTGGTTCATTTCCATCAGGCCTCTGAACCCTTGCAGAGCTATATATTTTTATTTACATGAATTTAGGGCTTTTATGTCTAATATCCCATTTCATTAAGATATTTCAGGACATTTGTTACGTGCAAATGCTTATGTGAGATGTAATGACTTTCTGATGTGTCATATTGTTGATTTCAAAATTTTTGTCTAACCTGTCTATCATTTTTTACATACAATTACAATATATCAAAAAGACTTCTCATATTTCTAAATAGTTAATACTTGAACAAGGGAGAGTAGGAGAGGTTTTTAAAATATTGTGGATACATTCTTGTGGTAGAAGTTAAAGCATCCGCATGTATTTATTTTCTTGCACTGTACTCTTATTTGCAGATCTGAAGAGGAGGTATCTAAGGTCGTCAACTTATGTAACATTCATAAGGTTCAAGTTGTTCTAACTCAACAAACGTTGTTTAGCATGTTCTAGGTTATTGCTTTGCCTTAACATTTCATAATAAAGGCATTTGGATCAAACCAAATCTATATATCTCTTGACCCTGCTTTTTCATCACAACTTCTGTGTTTATTTTTCTCCCTTAAAAAGAAACCTTTATTTCTCCTGCCCCTTCATACTTGAATTGTTGTGTTTGGAATTTATTTTTGTTTTCATCATAACGAAATTGGTCCAGTCTTTTTTTTTTTGTCTAGTTCTCAAACAAGACTATAATCCTTTCATCAAATACATATATGTTTCTTTCACCTTATATTCAATTATGAATTTATCTTCTCTATCTTTGTTGCAACCATATATGTCTATTGTGATACCCCAGCAGTTTTTCGAAGGCATAATGGGTCTCATTGGACTGCTTCATCCAATGGTCACAATCCAAAGTATAATTCTTTTTTTTTAGCCACCCAACTAATTCATCAAGATGGTTCATCTGATTGCACAATGTTTTTGTACTACATTTATCATTTCTTTTGGTTTACTTGTATTAAAGCATCTGCAAATGGTTTAAACCATGTCATCTGCTTCTTCTAGTAGTATTGAGTTCTTTTATTGCTAAGTTAGACATATTATTTGAACTTACATTATAAAGACAAAAAAGACATGCCATGACCACTACCTAACAATTTAAATTTTAAATCACGCAGTTATATGGCAGGCTAGTAGAGTGCCTTTTGATCAATGAAGTTAATAATAAATAATGATTGTGATGTTGAGAAACTAATATCTGTAATTTAGTTTTTTATTTTTTCTCTGTTTCATTTAAAATAACTTTTGGTGAACAGGTTCCTATTGTACCATATGGTGGAGCTACATCAATCGAGGGTCACACCTTATCCCCTCATGGAGGGGTTTGCATTGACATGTCATTAATGAAAGTATGTGCATGTTCAATTATGATAGTATAATATCTGCATATAATTATTAGTGGTATGCGATAATTATGAATTATGAAGTATATATTTGATTCTAATGGACTATGGCAAAACTCTTGTAAGGCCAATTTGGCCCCATGTCTGCTTTAGAGTTGCTGAAGACAACTTGTCTTTGATATGTTTGAGATTAAATCAGGCACAATAGACTTGTAGAAAGTTGAAGACACCTTTATTGGCTTGGAATGGGTATTAAATCCATAGATTTCAATTTTTACGTTGCCCTTTTGGTTCTCATTTTTTCTGGAAGAAATCTTACTCTTCCTTTTCCATTTCATTCTCATCCTTCATGAAAAATTCTACTCCTCCTGTGAACAAATAAGACGTCCTTTGTTGGAATTGAGCATGTTCTTTTTGATGCAAGACTATAAGCACTCACCCGACCATTCTCCATAAGGTTAAATACAAAGAGAATTGACTTTTTTTTTTTATGGAAAGTGCATTATTGTACCTGCCTGTGGAGTTGTCTTCAGTCTGCAAAACAGGAAGCAATTTTACACACTTGTATTTAGTTCTAAGGAGTATTTTTCCCCTCTGAAATAAAAGTTAAGGCTTGTATTGAATTGATCTCAGATGTATTCTTAATTTTGTTGCCTTTAGGGTAGAGTTGAGAGCTCATAGAGGTTATATGCTTTTTCTTTGTGGCCTAAATATCTTCTTGCCTTATCATAATATTTGTCAGAGATGCCATGTAAAACCATTTATGTGCACTCACCTAATAGCTTAAAACTTTTGGTATTTTGGGTTCAAGACAATCCAAATTGTTATATATTTTCAAATATTATTTTTTTATGCTTCCTTTTCTGTAAAATTTAAGAATTATATTTGTCAACCCATGGAATACATAGTTTTAATGTTGTGCTGAACTGTAATATGCATTGACCATCACCATTGTAGAATGCTAGAGGTTTTTCTACGAACACATTAATCAATGCATTATTGTTTTATATGTTATTAGAAATTATGGAAATAATTTTTGCATCATCATCACAAAACTCTAAAGCCATTCTGTTGCATCTATTTCTTGCTAATTAATTGAATTTGGAGTACAGAAGTTCTTGTTAGATTCAGCAACTGTATATTTTTTTGATGATTATTGTAGTATCATTAGAGTAATATTGTTTATTGGCTTGCACCGTTATGTAGACAGTACACTTAATCATGTATTTGCACATGCAGAATACAGAATATAATCATGTGTGCATATAGGTACTGAGTGGGATGCAAATAAGTGAATTTCACTTTAGCTGTTATACTTACACTGTGTTGTGTAAGTACACTTAATCCTGTATTTACACATGCAGAATACAGAATATAATCATGTGTGCATATAGGTACTAAGTGGGATGCAAATAAGTGAATTTCACTTTATCTGTCATACTTACACTGTGTAGTGGTATAATCTAGACTGTGAAAGCATTACATGTTGATGACATGGATGTTGTTGTTGAGCCTGGCATTGGATGGATGGAGCTTAATGAGTATTTGGAACCTTATGGACTATTTTTTCCACTTGATCCAGGTTAGTTGGTTATGACTCAGGATATCTCTGATAGTTGAAGGTCAAAGAGGCTTAATATTTTAAGTTAAATTTTTATTTGTTACAAGCAGGTCCTGGTGCTAGCATTGGAGGCATGTGTGCTACACGTTGCTCTGGTTCATTAGCTGTGAGGTAGTCACCCTGATGCATATTATCATTTGTCATTGGAACACACTGGTACATGCTGGTTTAAATGTTTCATCTTGGTTGTTGCCACTCGTCTCCTTATAAGGTCAAATATTTGGTTTGAAGGTCTTTTACTTGAGGCTTATTGCTTAAAATAACTAAGCTTAATGTTGATGCAATTCCCTAATTCAACATTTCCTGATCTTATGAAAACTGTTAAAAAAAACTATAAAAATGTTCCATCTTACTGAGCATAATGGTTCCCCTTAAAATTTTGTAGGTATGGAACTATGCGCGATAATGTCATCAGTCTAAAGGTTTGTTAATCCCAATTTTTGGTTTCTAATGTATTGATGTGATGCTCTATTTATTGTGCAATGTGTATTCCAGGTGGTTCTTGCCAATGGAGACATTGTGAAGACTGCATCACGTGCCAGGAAGAGTGCTGCAGGGTCTGTTTCATTTTGTTCCCTTTAGCTATTAATTCATTTCACTTATAATTTTTACTCTTTGGTGTGCTTTCCAAGAGGTTGGGTTAGTATGATTGAACTAGAAAGAGAAAAATATTTGGCAAATTCTATCAACAAAACAATAAATTGACCAAGACACTTCTCTACATCATTTATCCTTCTTGGATACGATATTTGACATCCTTAACAGTCCCTCCGTCGATTATGATGACTTTTCTAGTATTTGATGACATAAAATCAATAAATTTTGTCTGATGTTCTCAATTGAAATTCTCGGTCTCCAAAGCATTTCCCTGCAACTCCAACTCTAGCACCCATCCTCAAAACAATGTCATTAGCAAAACAATTCGCCAAGACACTTCATCTTGAATATGCTTGGTCAATTTGTTCACTAGGAATCAGAAAATCTGCAGAGTTAAATGTCAAACCTGGATATAAACTGCATTGAAAAATTTTCACTTATGCCATCATATGTCCAAACATTTATTACTGCTTCAACTTTTATAATTTGGGTTTAAGGTTTAACAAAATCTTAGAAATAGCTTGTAATATGAAGAATATCCAAGCCTAATAATGATTACATTGATCATACCATCAGGCGTTGTGAAATCCTAACATCTGTAAACATATCCTTTTTCTCATGGAGCAAGAAACACAACTCCCATGCAATACATTGCAAAATTCTTCAAAGAATCCCTCTTGGGACTGTGTAATTGCAAGCTAAGCTACTGAATTTTTCCTTCAAACTATATATTTTAGGTATGACTTGACCCGCTTGATGATTGGAAGTGAAGGAACACTTGGTCTTATAACAGAAGTAACCCTGCGGCTTCAGAAAATTCCTCAGCATTCAGTGGTACATTGATTAACTTAATCCTTTTCTCAAATTTGATATGGTCCATTGAACTTTGTTATTGGGATGAACATACTAAATTGTATATTACATTCTCTTTTTAATGTTGGTTTTGATCCTTGATATGTATCAATGCAAGCTGTGTTCTTCTAAATTTTAAATTTGGATAGTAATGTTGTGTTTCTAGTTTCTATCCTGGGATGTTTTTAATTTACAAACAGCAGTTCATGATTAAATAGTGCAGCATCCAATATTTAGACGTCTCTCCCCCTTACCCCCACTAAAGGTTCCTCTGAAAATTGCTTTATACCTTTTCCACTGCCTTGTGTTTCTTCCTCCTGCAACTTTCGTACATGGCCACTTCAAGCTCTTGGGCCAGTCCAAGGTCTTGGAAGAGTACACGTTCACTCTTTCAATTACCTAAAGTTATATAAAAGTAATAAAACTATTGATTTAGTTTAATTATTCACGTTGTTGTTCTGTTAAATTAAGTTTCTGTGGGTTCATTTTCCATATCAATCTCAACTTTTAGGAAATCTTAGCAGCTGATCCACTTGTATTATGAGTTGAATTTCCATTTTCTCACTTATTGTCTGTTGGTACTTGCCTGTTGTATTTCATAAAATTTTGGAATTGGCGATTAGAGATATAAAACAAGAAGTCAGTTTATTTGAACAATATTGTCATATGACCATAGGGTGAAAAATGCTTTTGAGCCATGGTTCTTTATTTTCACTGGCGGTGACTTTTTATTTAGATGGTGCATGAGGGGATATTTATTCAGATAACTCATATATGTTTTATTCTGCAAGAGTACATTTGTATTTGTTGCTATGTGTATCTGATCAGAATCATATGGGTTATTTGACTAATCAAAATGCACAGGTTGCAATGTGCAATTTTCCTTCTGTGAAGGATGCAGCAGATGTTGCTATTGCCACAATGAGGTCTGGTGTACAGGTAGGATTCTGGATTGGAATATCAATATTTCTCTCTATCCAATTACGAGTTGCTGTTTATGGGGGTTAGGTGTCAAGGGTAGAGCTACTGGATGAAGTTCAAGTGAAAGCTATCAATATTGCTAATGGGAAAAATTTGCCTGAATGTCCAACCTTAATGTTTGAATTTATAGGAACAGGTTAGTCCTTTCATATTCTTCTTATTGGTGTAATTTCAAATTGTTGCTTGGCATAGAATATATTTTTTGAATATATTAAATATCATAGATCAAAACTCATAGCATTTCAAATCACATTCTTCAAATGTATGAGAAAATTCAGATTTTTCTTGGAAGATTTGGTAATGTTAGGATCCAATTGCAAGGTATGAGATTTTACTCCCACATATGAAATATGGGATTCCAATATGAGGTTCTTATGGCCTTGTGTTCTTCCACCATATGTGGCTTACTGTAAAATATCAAGGGCAAAACAAATCTTGTAGCATGATAAATGTAATAGTTATGGCTTAGTATGAAAGAGAAAAAGTCGAATGTTGTCTATGGAATAAGCTAATTACAGTATTCACGTCAACAATAATGTACTGCCCTTTAAATTGGATGCTCTATACTTTCATAAATGTAATACCTAACTTGGTGTGTGTGTGTGTGTATATATATATATATATTTTTTTTTTTCAGAGGCATATGCACGTGAGCAAACACAAATTGTTCGGAAAATTGTTTCTGAGCACAATGGCTCAGATTTTGTATTTGCAGAAGAGCCTGAAGCAAAAAAAGAACTTTGGAAGGTAGTAGTTTATTCCTTTATTATGCTTAGCTTCCTCCACTGCCATCCCCTGAACCCAATGTTTGTTCAAATCCATCCACAGCTAGTAAACTTAGTTCTTTTATAGCATCTTTCAATGTTACTCTATTTATTCTGTCTTATTCACTGAGGCTGACCTCATTATCAATTAGTCTGTATTACTATTCACTTGTACATTTAGGTCAATATGCTCTGTTCTCGTACAGGTAAGGAAAGAGGCACTCTGGGCTTGCTTTGCAATGGAACCTGATCTGGAGGCAATGATTTCAGTGAGTTAGTAATGAAATATTATACATCTTAATTTATTTTTTACAGTGTTTAATTATATGCTAGTTGATAGGAAACAACTAAAGAATTTCATATTATAAAAATATATATACATTGATCTGATTTCAAGTGAAGATATACATATCAAACCAAGTCAATGTGGATATCAGTGCACGTACTTGTTGATGGGGAAATAGAATGACAGCAATTTTTTTCTTTCACACAATAATTTTTTATAAGATTTAGCTGAGCTGCCTGGCCTCTCTGTAATCTTCATGTTAGTCCCAAGGTCAAATGAATAGAATGCTTGTGTGAAGACCTGAAAGAGAAAGCATGGGAAATGAAGCGTTTTTAAACTTGCATTTGAATATGTTTGGATTTTCCAAGTTTTTTGAATGAGAAGAGTTCCACCTGTTCTAGACTTCCCATTGCATTTATGTTTTTCTGAGGACCTTTTTCTTTTCTTTTTTGTGGGGTGGTAATTTAACACCCGCAGGATGTATGTGTTCCTTTATCTCACCTTGGTGATTTAATTTCAAGGTCTAAAAAGGAGCTGGATGCATCACCACTAGTTTGGTAAGTCTGATCATGATCAGAGTTATTTGATTCTGGATACTGGACTTAAATTCTATTGGTCATAATTCATGTTACCTGATGATGGTGGATGATCAAACACACTAATGATCAATGCGTGTATGTATTGTGTCCCCCTGCCAGCACAGTAATTGCTCATGCTGGTGATGGTAATTTCCACACTGTTATTCTATTTGATCCTAGCCAAGAAGAACAGCGGCGGGAGGCAGAGAGACTCAACCAATTTATGGTTCATGCGGCCTTGTCATTGGAAGGTATTATCATTAACTTGTTGACTCTAGCTGTTGCCTGTTAGTCTGTATTTCAGGTGCCTTTTAATATTCTGTGTTTTTCTTCTAAAAGTCATAATGTCAGTAAAGCCGTTGTAATTTTGAAATTCGCTTATGGTTCTTCCAAACAGGAACTTGTACTGGTGAACACGGTGTTGGCACTGGAAAAATGAAGGTACTGCACTAATATCTGTGATTCTTTAAAGATCTACGCGTGGTTTCCGTTACTTATGAAATTTCCGAATGTTGCTTAATCTAATAAATCTTAAAAACTATATGGTGTCTTTAGGCTATTAGCTTTAGAAAACAATCTTTGACAGTAATCTGACTGCTCGGCGGCCGCAGAATGAATGCCTTGTTTTATATTAAGATAAACAAGAAATAAGCCGATCATGTTTTCCGCAGTGGTTGTTATTATGAATCATAATTTACCCAGAAAGATTGTCGAGAGACAATCTTGTTTTGATGGTTTATGGTTCTGTAAGAGCGTATTTTATTTTCAAATGTAGTATTCCATATATTTTATAATTATAATTTCGCTCTGAAAGTGTACTTTATGCAGTATCTTGAAGAAGAACTCGGAGTGGAAGCATTGAGGACAATGAAAAAAATAAAATCAGTCCTGGATCCCAACAATATCATGAATCCAGGAAAGCTCATTCCTCCCCATGTTTGTTTCTAGTAGTACCGTTCCTCCAAGAAGTAAGTTCGTGGTACAACAATCATGGATAAATTTATCAAAATCACTGCTTCTAAGCATCAAGCCATATCCGTAGAATTTATTTTTTACTATATAAGGCCATGCTGCTCCCCGTTATTTTCTGGCCATTTTTGGAGTTTATGTCCTCTCGTATGTCAATATTTCTATGTAAGATGCTTAATAATACTCCCTCCCCTCATTTCAGACCATATGATATATATGGTACACAGTCATTCTCCCCTTTCCATTGACACAACTTCATTTTTTCACAAATGAAATGAAGTGAAATTTAACTTTAATATGCTTGATAATACTCCCTCCCCTCATTTCAGACCATATGATATATATGGTACATAGTCATTCTCCCCTTTCCATTGACACAACTTCATTTTTTCACAAATGAAATGAAGTGAAATTTAACTTTAATTCGTATAGTTTTTTTCTCTCCTTTGCACAGTGATGTTTAAAGAGCATTTGTTTGAATGAGAGGATGAAAAATGAGGGAGTGGAAAATGAAAGAAAGAGAAATAAAGGGGGAAACGAGATTGTTTGAATTTGATGAAAAAGAGTTGAAATAGCTTAAAATGAGTGAAAAGTTTCTCAGTTTAGGTAAATGATTTGGATAAATAAAAATGAGTTGGTGGTAGATAGTTATATAATTACCACAATACGCACGTGTTATATATTACACTTTTAAAGAATATTGTGATATGCTCTGACATTCAATTTGGCAAAGCTATTGTGAATGATTTACATGCAAGAAACAAAACTATTTTACATGTATATAAAAAGTCTAAAGTTTTAATCAGGGTAAAGAACTCAAACGGATTTTCGTTTCTATTATCCGAGGAATATCATCATACAAAATTAGAAGGAAATATATGTAATTCACTATCTAAGCTTATTTTTTACTTCAAATCTCATCTTTACGGCCACGCAAAAAGAAAAAGAAAATGCCAAAAGAAAGAACTTCCCATTGTACATAATTCACTGACTCGTTTTATAGATAAAAATAATTTTAAAAATACTTTTTTTGTATTGCGATTAAAAGGGAAGGGGAAAATCGTATAAAATCTCTTCTAATTTAAACAATGTCTCGTACCATTTAACAATTGAACATATTTTAAACTGTAAATTTAATGATATTTGGGGGTAAAGGTGAGTTGAGGGGGGACATTAGGCTCTATGAATTACAATTAGCACCCCGTAATTAAAAAGTTTTTAAGTATATTTATCCATTTGTTTTATTATAATAAAGCTATTTTAGCTCGTGAAAAAAAAAACTTTTTTTCCTAGAAGTGTTAGTGGAAAAAAATTGTATATCTAATATTACATTTTACATGTTTCAACACAGGGTCCCCGATTATACTAATAATAGTTGTTCACAAGTGATGTTTTCAAATTGTAAAAACTTAAAAAGTTGTTAGCAATATATTTTTAACTATTGTGGAAAATTTATGTAGAACTTCATTAAGTTGTGATGTATTATTCTTAACAAGATTTACATGAACGTATTTTCTACTTAATGTAGATTTAGAATGATGTATGTGACACAAATTAATTCTTCAAAATCATGTCCAAGAATCAAGATAACGTAAGAGATAATATTAGCAGTATCATGACATACGATAGTTATACCTTGTTTAGAGTTGCATTATTCTGGTTTACACAAGTTGAAAATTTTGGATTTGTATCACTATGCATAAATGATGAGCAATTTTAAGGTTAACAACTAGAACCGCAAAATGGTTCAGACTAATCTATTTGGGTAAGTTTATCTTGTATATAATAAGATGAGGATAAGGTGTTTGAAGAAATGATTCTATCACTATGTCACCAATTGATACTCATCTTCCTTGTACTCTGACACTCGTGTTTTATCATTAATAATATTATACCTTTCTTTTAGCATATGATTTTCATTCCAATAGAGACACATGCTCCCTCCACTTTTCCAATAGGGTCCATACGTCACAAGGAATAGAGGCACCTACTTGGTCCTTCCTCCTCTTCTCTTTTGTTTTTTAGAAAAGGTGTGGTGCATGCAACTAAAATAGTAGAACACTATTTTTATTGCGACTCAGAAAATGGCCCATTGACCAATGGAATGGGTGAGCCGTGACAAGAAGAGAAGAGACATTGATAACGATGAGAAAGAACATGACAAAACAAAATTTGAGGAGGTTGGCTTTAAAAGTTGAAGATTCTCTTCAGACTTGTTCTCCTGGTACAGAATTTTATCTGAAAAAAACTATATCCGTATAGTTTGTAGGTAATAATAGATGATTATTGATTCGGATGAATCATAACACATATCTATCTACAATAAAATGAGTAAATCACTAATGAGGAGTAAAACTCATGCCAACTAGTTATTGATTATGAAATAAAACGCAATAAATTCAACAAAGAACTTCAAGTGAACAATGATTTTAGAAGAAAACTTAAGCTTATCATAGAGAAAATAATTGTTTGAAACATATCTAAATCATAACAGTGTCAGAATCTGAGGATAATTTCCTTCTCTGACAATACTTAAGAAAGAAACAAAAATGTTTTATTTGTTTTGTTCCTTGTCTATTGCTCGTAAAGTTAACAATCATGGTTGCCTTCCTAATGGACACACATTTCATGGCTTAAAATGGATAATTTAAGTATGATAACATGACGAACAAATAAACCCCTTGATGCAGAACAATGCTACCTACTAACAAAAGGTCCAAAATATACCTTTTTAAAAAAAAATAAAAAATATAACCAAATCTCTTTTCTTTATACCGTGTTATTTTTGGCAAGTATAAATACTAAGTGGTATGAATGTTAAAAACAATCCAAAATAGAGTGGGTAAAAATTAAACAAGAGCTTAAATAAGGGGTTGAACTATGTAGTCACTGTTTTCGTTTTAATGGAGGAGCATGTAGATATAGCAGCAAATTAGGAGTATGAGTAGGTTCTTATGAAAACTTAAACCCCACAAGGAATTGCATAAAACAAAAAAATTAGTTTTAATGAAGTTATTGTCCAATTGTGGATCATGGAGGAAGAAAACCAAAATATGTTACAAGTAGAATGTATCTCTTGGTTAACGCATTACTACAAACATCTTTTAGATGGAAGACATTAAAGAAAATTAAAGGTGAGCATAATAAATTACATTAAACCGGTAAACGAAAATCATACCTTAGCGCAATTAAGGGATTAATGTGAGCATTAAGTCGTTAATGTGATTGAGTATAGGAAAAAGTTAAAAGAAGAAAGTGATTAAGATTTTTGAAACACATCTTAAGATGTAATGTATTATAATGGGTTATTGGCTAATAGCAAAGATAAGCCATTTTCATGTGTTGGTTTTGGCCCACCACTAACACCACATTATTCAAGTGCCAAACCAAACCACCAATCACCACCACTTTTAATTGCCTTCTGATATTTATCTATTATTTCCTTCCAGCCTCACACTTCTGCTATCGACACCTCGCATTTCTTTCTTCTTCAACCCTTTAATCACTGTGCCCTAAAACTAAACTCAAAACCAAAAACAACAGCCTTTTCCCAAGAAAACAACATCGAACACGTATCACTGTTCTAGTGGATATGTACGACAGATATCACTACACAAGACGTTTTACATCGATTTTCAAACAAAATCACTGCATTCATTCGTATTTGCCTCTCATTCAGTACATTATCATTCTTTGAAGAGTTCTATTGTTACATAAAAGAGAAATGCTTTATAGTTTTATTGGAGAGACACAATATCAACGAGACCTGAATTTAATCATATAAGATATTGACACTATTAAGAATCCAAAACCTTAAAACAATAAATATATAGATTTTTATTTATATAATACTCTACTTTTTCATTTCTAATCTATATAAAATTTAAATTTACTTGAATTATTTTCTCATTTCTAAAGAATATAAAATTTAAACTTGGATTCCTAACGCCACATCCACACATCCAATTTGCTCGGCATGCGATTTATGAACATCAATATTTATATAATCATGTCTATCCGAATCACTAGCCACTATCTCCTTTTTTCTGGAAATTTTAACTTTACTATTTTATCCCAAACAGAGGATGTTCCAATCATATTAAGCGTCAATCCAAATCGTATCTCCACTTTCCATTAACTATATCCCTCTCTATCATCATATATATATATATATGGACAGAAAGAAAGCAAATTGCAAAACACAGAATCAGTAGAATCAATGGGTTCTCTCCCCCACGTAGTAGAGGACTGTTTGGGCTTTCTCCAACTCTTTAGCGACGGTTCTATTTTCCGTTCAAACGATATAGAATTCAAAATTTCAGCCGTTCAAGATCACTCCGTAACCTTCAACGACTATCTCTTCCACAAGCGATTCAATCTCTCTCTTCGTTTCTACAAACCCCAACACATAACACTCAACACCACCAAGCTTCCTATTGTGATTTTCCTTCACGGTGGAGGCTTCTGCTTCGGTTCACGCACGTGGCCCCATATTCACAACTGTTGCACGCGCCTCGCCTCGGGCCTCCACGCCGTCGTCCTCTCGCCGGACTACCGCCTCGCCCCGGAACACCGCCTTCCGTCGGCCGTGGACGACGCGGTGGAGGCCGTCAGGTGGCTCCAGAGGCAGGGACTGAGGCTGAAGGAAGATGAAAACGCCGGGGACGCCTGGCTCAGTAGTGATGTTGACTTTGACCGCGTGTTTATCGTTGGAGACTCTTCTGGCGGGAACATTGCGCACCACCTCGCGGTTCGGCTGGGGTCCGGTTCGAGTGAGATGGACCCGGTTCGGGTACGAGGTTACGTGTTGTTTGCGCCGTTTTTTGGCGGGGAGGTTCGGACCAAGTCTGAGGAAGGTCCACCAGAGCACATGTTGAACCTGGAGCTGTTGGACAGGTGAGGCTAAGCACTTTTTTCTCCCTTCATTCCAACCTAATCATATATATATATATATATATATA
>Ga0214543_1008583_pt1 | contig 16596 bp, 10 predicted proteins | sample CNSS2metaG_FD_160094 | JGI IMG/M metagenome (GOLD analysis project Ga0214543, IMG submission 160094) | Root nodule microbial communities from cowpea collected in UCLA plant growth center, Los Angeles, California, USA - CNSS2 | ecosystem: Host-associated > Plants > Roots > Nodule | place: USA... | reverse complement strand
TATCATGATTCCGTTGGTGTGATTTTTAAATTTTTTTTATAAAAAATATTTAATTGATATATGGAACAATAAAAAAATGGGTATGGGTATGGGTATAAGAAAATACCCGTTACCCGGTGGGGATGGGTCAAAAGTTGTATACCCGTTGGGTTTGGGGATGGGGATGGGGATGAATTTTTATTATGGGGATGGGGATGGGATCATGATACCCGTACCCGCCCCGCCCCGTTGCCATCCCTAATTCACATTAACGGACTAAAATAGCGTCAAGTATAATATTCATTTTCTATTTAGTTTAAAAACAAATATAAGAAAAAATATCATTTAAGTTATCCGCAAGTGTTCAGTTAAATATCAATATTAGAAGTTTTTCTTAGAAATAAAAATAAAATTAGATACCATAATTAAAACTAGAATAAGTAATTAATTAACAGCACTTTTAACACATCGATGTGTTTAGCTTTGACCCTTTTGCATGAATGATGAAAATTAATTTGATGGAATGATCTTTGAACATTGTTGTGACTATGACATTTAATAATATTCCTTTTAGAATATGAACATCAATATTCTTCCCAAGAATATGACTACTTTTTTTCAACAAAGAACCATTGCAACGACGTGGAATGATTTTGAAATCTCTGACAACATAATTCAACCATTAAATAAGGAATTAGTGTCAACCATTAAAGAAACTGAATCTTCATTACTAGATTGCCCTAATAAAATGAAAATACACAAAAGTATGAAAATATACAAAAAGTATGTTCTCATTCTTATAAAATACTGATAATTTTAAATAGTCGTTTAGAAATGAATCCTACTAATAATTTTAAATATATTTTTTATGTTTTTAACTTTTGGTACGCTTTTTAAGAATGTAAATTTCAGTTTGTAAATAAAATAAGTTGTGAGTTTATGAAGAAAATTAGTTTAATTAGATATTAAAATGATTAAACTGCCGACAAAGATGTATTAAGTGCTTACAATGATGGCATGTATGTAGCAACGGAAGTGATGGGAGTTGTGTTAGTCAAATGAATCCTTATGTTCAACATGATATATTAATGCAACCCTAATTTTCAAAACCATTACGATTGTTTCTGAAATGCTGAATTACGTTTGATTACGACTTTTCGTTTTCTTCAAGGTCATACCATGATTTAAACATAGGATAATTCACGTTAGCTTCTGTCAGAACACAATGTTAATTAAAGCGTAATTTATAGTTTTTTTTCTCTCCTTTTTTTTAATTTTAATAGAAATCTAACTATTTTTCTAGGCACTTAAAAAATTATTGTAAATTAACTAAGAATCTGATTATCGTGTTAAAATTATCATAAAACCAAACTGGCTTACTACAACAGTGTAAAACATTAAATGATAAAAAATCTCCTAAAAAGAGACAGAAAACGATTTTAATGATTAATTGGTTTATATATATTGAAATGGAAAATGAAAAATGAAAAATAAAATAAAATGTCTAACTATTTTATTATATTTATTTTGTCTTTCTAAAAGAATTAAACTAGAGAATATAGGAGTTTGATTTTTATCTAAAAAAAGCTGAGAATCATCAACAGACAATTTAATAATAAATGCTTCATTGATAAAACTGAAAGGTATAACATCATAACAGAATTTAACATTAAATAATGTATTGATAAAACCATAAGAAAGTGGTTAGCATTATTTATGATGGTGCTCCTGTCATTTCATGGCGTGGTAACTGCAATTACATGGGGTTTTTATTCCTCACGAATAATCATTAATTTTACGTATATTCCGAAGAGTAGTATCGCGTATTTAAGTTACTAACTACAATCTTCAGATGTTTTAACAAGTAAGCTAAGACAATTGTTAAATCTACTTTTATTTATAAAAACACTTTTTTCCATCTCCTTTTTTAACAATTTTACTTAAATACGCGTTTTCCTTTTCTATTTTTAACCCCTTCAAATAACTATTTTCGTCTATTAGAATAGATAAAAGGAGAAAGGTAAAAAGAGAATAGGTATTAACTAGAAGAAGAAAGAATATTTCGCAATCAAAAGGTATATTTAACAATTGTCTTATGTTATACGTCATGTTGAATCTCTGGTTGATTAAATGAATGGGTGTGTGACTCTTTATTTCACTCATTCACCTTAGAAATTTTAACTATAGTGCCTCTTTTGTCTGCTGGATTTTTTCAATACTGGCTTTTAGTAATTTGTTAACACTTTCTTCCTTAACTCTAGTATTCTTACATCTATTTACAAAAACAATCTTCCCTTGCACTTTGGAAGGTTTCAGAGACCCCATGTGGAACCTATTATTCCCCCCAATCTTTAGCAAAATCCAATGGAAGCTTTTAAAATCAAGCAAACTTTTACTGTAATACAGAACACAACCCACCGAAAAACCTTCTCTTTCCGGGAACAATCAAAGTTGGAAACTCTCTATGGATGGTGTACACGAAATGATAACATTATGCCAAATTGTCTCATTTATATTAAAAAAGAAAATAGCCTGCATAAACTTCTATCACCGGTAAAAGCAATTGCTCCAAGCTACACATTGACCTCAAAAGACATTATCTGTTAACCATGTCACGTCGTACTAATTATAGAAACATTTACGTAGAATGTTAGTTATAAAATACGATGCACTTTTACCAAAATGAACGGAAATCTTACAATAGTTATCATACCAGATTAAAAAAAAATGTAGAAGACAGAAGAACTGAGAGAGAAGACCAGATTGAATATTCAATAAATGTGGGAATTCCCTATAAATCACTTGCAGGTAGAGGCAAAACTTCAATTTAATAAACAAGCTTAATATCTAATGATGCTGAATAACAGAAACAAAGCATAATGAAACAAAAATATACTGTACACTAATTTGTTGCATAAGCTTGGAGTTCATCCACATTTTCATACAAACAATGGAACTAAGATTTACCACTCTGCTCATCACTCTAGAACAGCAACCTCTTTGTCGACCCTCCAGTAGTTTGCATCGTTGAAGTCCTTCACAGCATGACTACCGTCTTCTTCAGAATTTTCCTTTTCTGGAACCTTTGACACTACGTTTCTTTTCAATGGTCCAGCTTCGCCAACTGTGCCTTCTTTGATAGCCTGTTCCATTGCCTTCTCGGTACCATCTAATTCCACACCTACAAATTCCACATCCTCTTCAAATAGCGAGGGTACCGCTACTGTTGTTGGACTGGAGTCAATGCTCCCATTAATTGAATCTGTACTAGTTGGCGATCCGTTGGAAGGAGGTACAGATTCCCCATTTGAAGGAGAATTCAGAAAAGGACTGTCTTCCTGAGGCTTGATAGGCAAATTACTACCAGACTCGTCATGATCCAGAAAGGGATTCCTACTTGAGCCAGAATTTTGCATATCTGATGGTTCAGCCCATCCCACCCAATCAGGCAAAGGTCTATCCCCAAACAAGTCATCATTATCTGGTGCTTCAAACCTGAAGAATCCCATATCATGTGAAGGACTTGTCTTCTCACTTTCAAAGTCTAGGGTGCCCCCATTCATGGAATCACTACCAGTTAATCCACTAAAGAAGTCCGTGTTTGAGATAGATGTACCATTCACAGTGTTTTTGCTGTCAGCCAATTCTTCATCCTCTCCAACCACTACCTCGTCATCACTACTGTTGCTACCACCATTTGAACCTGAGTTCAATTTTATCTCATCCATCATCTCAGAGGATGATGTGCCCCCGGGTGCATCACCAATTCTGTCATCTTGGAATGCAAACCAGTTGGAGTTTGTAAACAGATTACTGCATAAAAGAAAAACATCAATATTTAATGATGAATGAAATGAAAACAAAAACCACTTCGACTGGGAATTTTGGTTGATAAGACAGCAATTACAAGTTCTCTTTGTCATATACTATAAACAAAATAAATCAAGCAACAAGCACGGGCAGAATGTATTATGGCAGATGAGAATAACATTCGGAGGCAAACACAAGTCACACAACGAAGCAGAAATCCAAAACTTATATATCTTCATGGGTTATAAAATGAAAAATTACATTCAATTTCCATCATAGGATGTGAACAGCAAAAAGCCTTTCATTATTTACCATGACACCAAGTGATGTCAGTTTCAATTACAAGAACCACACATGGTCAATTGACTCGATCAAAAGACCAAATCTTCAGAGATCTTACTTATCATGAGATTAATATTTAAAATAAAATGCTAGCGTAATTGAATGTGTAACATTCAATAAAATGGGATGATCTCTGAGGAAGGATAGACCATGTTTATAGAGAATCTATGAGCACAAAAGAAAATAAATAATACAGATTATGATCCATAATTCTTCCATAAAGAATATATCTCTAGTTTGTGACTACATATTCTGCACTACACATCATTAAAAGTCCATAAAGAATTACGAAAATAATGGTTACCACATGAAATATGAAATGAAGTACACAGGAGAACCTAATAGTAGACAATGCACGTTTTTAGCTTAAAGGACATAACAAGTGAATGGTTTATCGTATACAGAGTGTTTTCACAAAATACCATGCTCAATAATACCATTAGATCAAAGTCTTCCTAATATGTGTTCCAGCTATGACAAAATGAATACTCACCTCCCTTGATCATCACCAAGTCTTAGGGATGATATGACCACTTCAGCAGAATCATCGTCAAAGTAGACATCCTGCATTTGATAAAAACAAATGAAGTTACTATCAAACAAAGAAAGCAAGATTACCAAATTATGTCACTGCTATTATCATGTGAAAATTTTAAGCAGAGGCCATAAGAGGAATTCCGGTTGTTATAGCTTTCACCCTTGACATGGGAAAAGGATTTGAAATAAAGATAAAAGGGATGGATATGTGACCTTTGGGTAGGAAGTTTTGCATTTCTGTAGTGTTTTGTCTTTTGTTTTATTTTCCAGGTAACAGGCATGATTCAATCTGAGATTTAGACTTTTGTAATGATGGTTTATCCCTACTTTCTGTTATAAAATACTTATTTCCTAGTTTCCTAAAGCAAAATGTTAGTTGATTACTGTGTAACTTTAAACAGGCTACGAAAATAAAGTAACTAAGGCACAAAACAATAAAACTCCAGAGCACAAAAACACAACAATTGTGCAAATGGATGACAGCCACAATGAGTGAGACAGTCACCTAATTTCTAAATGAGACATTTTTAAGCGCAAAAGTGGTTCTCCAAATCCCTGAAATTAACCAGATCAAATAACTCCAGTTATATTAAAAAACTATTACCTCGTCATCTCGATCAAGAACACCATGTTCCTGTAACAGTGATTACTAGATTAGTCCATTATTTACTTAGGTCACAGTCTCCAAGGCAATGAAAAAATGGGAAATTAAAAGACAAGGAAAGAGGGGAGGCAGATGAATCAAGATTAAAGATACAGCACATAAACATATAGAGGCTTAGAAGCAGCCAACAACTACAAACCTCTTCATTATCTTCATTTCCATAAATTTTGTATCTAAAAGCCTGGCTCAAATTATTTGCTAAAGCTGCAACATCATAGTCTCTGTCATGAAGGTCTTCATCATCACTATCCCTCATCCTATCTTGTAATGCAGTTGGGCGTCTTCAGAAAACATGAAACAGGAAATCAATAAAAATGATGAAGGATTCACAATATTCACTCCCCTATGTTTGTAATTTGATACACAGAAAATCGTGCCCCACTGAATCCTTTCTGCTTGAGAAAGATAATCTCACTTGCTGTCACAAGACTACTCATTGAAGAAATGGGCTTGGACCTTTTAAACTTTTTTGAAACCAAAATTTGCATCACTACCAACATCATGCTCAATAAAATCACTGAACCTCCCGTAATGCTTCTTCTAAGAATTTGGGGCTAGATAATTAAAATTAGAGCTTACCCACAAGCCCAACGGTGAACATTCTCAACTGCATTACGCTGCTGAAGAACAGTAGCTTGCCACTCATTCCACTCACTATTCTCCTACAAAGATGATTAAGGAAGATTTAGTTTAAAGAACATCCATGCCAACACAATTAAAATGCAAGCTCAACCTCACAATTCAAGGAACGGGGAAAACTATTCAATTTAAAGGAGGAGTCTGCCAGAACAAACAATATAATAGCAGTGTTTCAAGATCTGGGATCTAATGCTTCAACACTGTTAAACCATTTCTTATTTATATATTTATTATTAGTGAACCAGGACATTAAGCAGTCATCCAAATTCTACATGAAAAAAAAAATCCATCTTCAGAAGACTGAATTAGCATCTGCTAAGTTTTGAAGCAAAGCTGTCAATGATTCAATTCAAAGCGAACATAACAGATATTAGAAAACCACATACTAGAAAAACCATGAATTTGTCTCTGTAAGAAAATACAAAACTAACCTGCAGGTATTTCGTAATGTGGCTTTGGCTATGGGCCAAGTGAGCAATTTTGTTGAAAATTCGAGTAATATGTCCAATGTTTCCTACTCGTGTCCCCCGTCTTCCCGCAGCAGGTACCGTGGGCTGCAAAATCACATATATAGTTAAAAAAAGACGTTCTTGTAGACTTCACAGCATACAGAGACCATGCATAAAGTGCATATGGATATGTATACAGTGATGCATCTTTATTTTCATTTTTATTCAATAAAACACGAGTAAAATAAAGGTAACTGTACACTCTATCAGAAGTTTCATAAATCAATCAAGTTTCTTTCTACCCTAGGTTAAGTTATAAACTAGTGGCTTGAAAAAACAAACTGCAGAAAAGCTGATGACCAACTCAAGTCACATGTATCAGTTTCAAGCATAATTTACCTGATTGCTTTCAGCAGAAAGAATAGAATTTTTATCTGCTTGGATAAACCTTCCAACTAAATCACAATCTCGGAGCACATGATCAATGATGGCATTATATTTGCTCTCCAAACATGATGATATAATGCTTTCTATGTGATGGTGTAATGAGTTATTGTATGGATACCTGTATTTTAATACAAAACGTGTCAAGAGAAGAGAAGAAATCTACAACTCCGCAGAATTGAAAAACGTAACTTACTCAAAGAAAAGATCAATGACTCGTCGAATGGTTCCTGAGTTTGCCAATTCTTTTTCTGCCACTTCATTTCCAGTTTTTAAAAGTACAGCAATAAACTCCACAATCTGTAATGGATTGCAAATTGGTCAGAAAAAGAAAATACATTCAAAACAGGCAGCAGATCTTGATCCTTGCTCAGGAATATGAATGCTCAAAGTGCTCAATGAACAGTATCAATGGAACAAAATTCAATAATAACTGCCAATCAACAACCTAGTTCTGGAGGGGGCAACCATACCCATAAAATTTAAAAGAAAAAACATAACAAACCTTTAATCGATGCTTGCCAAGTGGAGGTCTCAATTCACCATACGTTGTAGGCAATATTTTATTGTCGGATGACACGTCCAAAAGCACAAGCAATTCACCTGTAGACAGCAAGTGCAATCTTTACGCCGTGATAGGACTGCTCAAATAAAATATATTTCGTAACAAGAAAATTGTTGGCATATCATTCTTCAAGCATAAGATGGACCCCCAAATAAAACCCAAGCAGGACTGCATGGTACAACATCTTTAAACAGGAACGCTTTGCTAGCCGTTGATGACTACACAGATTTGGAAGTGAAAGACTAGACTCTAAAGGAATATAAAAGGAAAATCAATAAATTAATTATTCAGGTTGCAGGTGTGGCAGTGGAACGAAAGAGATAATGGAAAAGAAAAAAAAAAGAAAAAAGGGGGAAGAAGATACAAACAGAAGCAGCAATGTAAATAATAAAATAAAAAGCTGGTAGCAGGCGTTGAGGTGGAAATGGCTGCACTGCAGTGAATCGTCCAAACAGGCTGCTGGTGGCAGTCACAGATCACTGAAGGTGCTGGAAAAGTCTGCATCTTTTGGTTTATAACTGCCTTGCTGAACTCTAGGTCAGGTTTTTTTATTTGGGCTGGGTTTAGGTTAGGTTGTATGACCCAACCCATTTTCGTTTTTTAATTTATTGAGGCAGGGTCGAGTTAAAAGAACCCATAACAATTGTTAAAAGAGAGGATTTTTTGCCTTGGGTCAGAGTCATAGTGAGCCGAGGCTTCTTACTATCAAAAACGGGTGCAGATCTGAGATGCAATTTCCTCCATCTCTATTCCACAACACCTAAAGTGGCCATATGATAGGCTGCATGGAAAACCCACATTGTTACCGCCATGCTGTGGTGGCCATCCAAAAATATGCTACCTATTTCTGCCACAGCAAACCCATGGCCAACTTTATAACACCTAATAGTAGCTATAATTTTGCAACGAAAAATGAAAATCATAAAAAATAGAAGTTCTAAACTAAAAAATATACAATGCCCTCGCCCCAATAAAAGAAGGAAAACACACAAATCCTCTATGTGGACTTCTCTTTATATACCTCCTGAAGACTATGGTTCACCTTTGGATAGTTTTCTTTGAAATCTTATTTTAACAAAATGATCATATATCTCATAACATGATTAAAGAACAAACTACAACCTTTTCACCATATCATACTACACATGCAATATAACTAAATAAAAAGAAGTCTGTTATCAATCATATAAACTGTCCACTTATGGAGAGATAAAACAGACTACACTTACCAAGTTTAGGTAGCATTGCCCCAATGGTATCTGGGTTTACAGGAATTGGTGGTTCATACATGTTTTGAGTTCGGAATGAATGAAAAAACGGAGATGGAATAGCTGATCTTTTGGGATCCAACAAAGAAATACACACTGAAAGTGAGTTGACAAGGCTAGACTTCGAATGTGAATCCTCCAATGCATAACCCAAAACTTTTGCAACAAAACTGCGAAGTAACAAATTTAGTTATCACTTCATAGACACGTGTTAGGAAAAAATAAAGCATTGCAAGACAAAACCTTGGACTTGAAAGCTTAATTGCTAGAGTAGAAGATGATGCAACTCGAGTTATGGTACACAAAGTTTCAGCAACATTGGCATGAACTTCGGGAGGACTCTGATTAAAAAACAAAAACACAGTTGTTAAATTATTTATATGTATAACAAAAGACAACAAGGGGACAAATAGCCAATAAAATTCAAGCACTTAAGTACAATTAAATTGGATCTTAGTTTCCAATATTTTTTCTATTTGTAGCTCCAAGAGGAAAAATGCCTTTCATGGATCCTACAAAGGTAAGCTCAACACCACAGCCTCTTGTGTTGAAAAGGCCAACATTTCATTCAGCTGGCCAAATATGCACTCAAACACTTAGAAAATGCCTAAATTTAAGAGTAGGACTGCAAGCAAGTTGAAAGAACGTAACAACAGTCATGCATAGAATAGCTAGGTGGGCTCAGGGTTTCAAATAGCACACTATAGAAGTGTGGAACTGCTCCAGCATGTTACAGGGGCTGCTGTTGCAACTGTAATAGACTAAATAGCTGGTGCTAAAGTAGTGCCATGTTGATTCTAAAAAATACCTTAGAACAGAGACACTAGGCCTTTTGAGCAGAGATATTTTAGGGATTTTAGTTTCCAAAATTGAAATCTATAGATGTAATAATAGTGAATATGATAAATAATACTTGGATATAGAAGATGACGACTGATAATTCCAATCTAGGAAACTTGTTTTTTTGATTTTTGTCGGTGTTTACTTGTATGGTTTGCTTAAGATGCCAGTGATATTTTGTTGTTAATTATTGATGTTATAAATTTTGAGTAATTTTTATTACTTTATAGAATTTATATGTATAAAATATTACATCATATAAACCATAAAAAAATTAATATAGCTTATGTATCACACAGTGCACAATCTCACTATAGCATTTTCAAGCTCAACCACCACACACCACTGTTTGGAATTTATAACTTTTAAAAGAGGATTTTAAGTCTAATTCAACCTCATAAACTTACTTGTAAGGTGAGATTTGCACCCACTTAAATATTATAATTTGGCTAAATCCCTAGTCAATGTGGGATAAACCACCTCAAGCAGAGAACGGTACATCTTGAGTGTGAAACTAGATATTTGTGAGTGATCTGATAAAAATCCAATGTGGATGACACAATAAGTCCAACAAACCTCACTAGGATAAGCATTGATACCGTGTTAAAAGTGTAAATTTAAGCTTAACTTAACTTCAACAAACTGGTTTGATAAGGTGAAGCTTGCACCCACTTATGTATTATAATATAGTCATATCTTCAATTGACATGAGATCTCCAACAAAAAAACATTGACTGGGAGATAATTTAGAATATCCCATAGATCATCTATTAATAAGTAGGGGTTAAAATAGGTCAAACTGTTTGTCAAGGGCTTAAGACCATTACTTATAAGTAATAAAACAATATTAGTTTATTTATAAAAAAAAGTTATATAGCAGAAGAGAAGAAAGAAACCACAACATTACAGGAATTAAAATGTAGTGAAATAAAAAAAAAATGCAACTTGTGAAGACACAAGAAGTTTTATGCTATAATTTAATTATAAATTATTAGTATAAATTTTACAATAATTATCATATAAATTAATATTTCTGAGATGAACAAGGCCTATTGGCCTTTTTAGTCTTGTTGGCCTAGTTAGGCTTATTGGCAAGTTTATACATCTTTCGACAAAACAGGCCAAGTAGTCATGCTTTCAGGTCAAATAAGACTTTTAAATAGGCCATGCAAAGGCTAAAAAATAAAAGGTTTGTAATCGGTAATGATATAGGCAAACCTAAGGCCTGCAGAAGCCTGGCCACTTTCTAACCCTACTAAACAATGGACAACTCCTACAGAACACGGTAAACTTTCTTAAGTCTAGTTTCAGCAAGGTGTATAAGCATCATGCAGCTAATCTGAAAAATGTAACAGAGACTATAATCACAGATATAGATGGTTTACTTACAGCTGGACTTAATTTATCAACAATCATCTCAAGTAGGTTGCTCTCAGCCAACCATTTCATCACATCTATAAAATTGGGATATACATGGTCATCAGCACCTACTAATCGAACCAAAACCTGTACAAATAACTTAATTTAGGACCCATTCTAGCACATCACAGTAGCAAGACCAAGATCTCAACAATAATAATATAACTGCTATATGAATGTTTACCTCCATAATAGATGTAATGCCTATCAAATCTACAAGTTGGCGGAAAACATGCTGATGGGCCTGCAGAAAGTATGCTGAAGATTGAATGATAGATGATATCACAAGGAATAGAAGTTCACATAAACAGCATCACTGAGTGAGGCTAACAACAAAAAGGAATAAGTTTTATATCCGGTAGTACTTAGCCGTCTCTTTAAAATTGCCATATTAAAAAAACAAAGCCTACTAAGAATGAGGTTGAATTGGATTCATTTTAGATATAGTAATCCTATTGGTAGGGGAAAAACGTTGGTGTAACTAATTAGAAATCTTTGATAATTTGGATTCATAATCAGAGATTAAAATATCAACAAAAAAAATTAGTTTATTTCATGATAAACAAAACCTCAGATAATGATTAAAAGGTAAAAAAAAAATTTCATTTAATTTCTATTTTCCTCGTTATCCTCAAAAATACATTGATTTAATTTAAATAAAAGTCAACTGCTATAAACAACTCTATACCTAGTTTAGTAATTTTACTATCAAAAATTATTATTTTAGACAGTCCAAATAAAATAAATTGAAACTTCTCACCACACATGTTCAAACATATACTTATTTCATACAACCAATTATTGAAATAATTTCTAAAATTAATTCAATAGAAACACTATAAAAGCACATTGGTTTACTTACTTGAACATAATTCATAAGCGGTACTGTCTTTCGTATCATTAGACAAATAACGACCTGCAAAATTCAACAGTAGTTATCAAAGAGAAAGTGCTTCAATATAACCTCACAACTATTATCGACAAAGTGTCACAAACTAAAATTCAAAATTACCAAGAATATACCTTGCTAAAGTAACCAGCCAGCAAGGTACTATGAGAACGATCAGGCGCCAAGAAGGAAAATAATAAGTTCATGAGCTGCAATAACCACAATAGTAAACAGAAATTGATTAAAGCAAAACATTAATAAAGGACTTCAAATAAAAAAACAAACTATGTAAGGAATAATGTAGTATACTACAAACCTCTTCTTCATCCACTAAGGTCTTCAAAATTACATCAATTTCACATGTAAAGATCTCACAGGCGATGAATGGGAACCTAAATCATAGAACAATGATCATATGATAAAAGAGAAATAAGAGAGTTGAAACATAACCCTTCTTCAACAAAATTTCAATTACAACTGCATACTTGAAGACCCGTTTGTTTTCAGCATCCTCTGGTGGTTCTTCAATGATGTAGCGTAGCAATTGCTCCACCTGAGTTCTATCTCTCAGACTGAAAGAAAAGAAAAAAATAAAACCAAGACAACAACAAATAATTATTAAAATTAATAATTATCTTTCAGTTGAATCAGTAATGCATAATCCAACCTCAGATTTGTGCAATTCAGCAATAATACTTCCACTTAAAGTTAAGGTAAAATTGTGTACAGAAAATATGAAAAAGGCCACCAATAACAACCAAGCATTGGTTACACCACAAGGTTGGGACAGCTACATGCATCAAATGATCTATTGGACTTTGTCATAAAACCGAAAACATAAGCACAAGAATGGGGAAAACATAACCGAAAACATACAAGTTGATGAGTCGACTGTTTAAGGCCTTGCATTCTTGGATTATTTCCTCCTCATCCAGAAGTTCTTCCAAAGTGAAGTTCTCCTTGTCCAATATTACCTCCACCTACAGAACACCAGACACACAAAAACAAGACATTGAGCAAGTAAATATGTAAGGCGAGTTTTCAGCCGCTATAGAGTTTAACAATTAAACAACTACTTAAGCTACAAATTCTTCCCCGTCAATCACACGGCCTCCAATTACAAATTTTCGCTAAAGATCATCCTTGCATGAGAGAAGGTCAAAGAACGACACAACCTTGAGTAAGTAATCCAAGTTGTCGCAAATTTGCATATGAATTCAAATCTACACAGGTTTCTTTATTTCCTTCTTTTCTTTTTTATACAATTTGCAATAGTTTATGTGAATTGGCTTCCACCAGAGACTTTTTCATTTCTCAGTGAAATTATAGACAACAATAATTAAAGCACGTAAAACAGCAACAGCTGAGCTAAGCTGAGCTAGGTGGATCCCGACAACAGAAATTACGAGAGGCAGGTGGAAGAACAATTACTAGATTGCCAATTAAACGGAAAAGGAAAAAAGAAAAGAGCGTGCATTACAAAGGAGGAAAGTAAAACTAAGACTGAAACTAAGCGATGCTATAATTAACGAGAGCGAGAAAAAGAAGAAAGAAACGCGGTTTGAATTCAAGAATTCCAGTTAATTAGCAGAGAAGAAAGGGGAAAGAGAAAACTCACAGGAGAGGAGGAGGAGATAGAGGCGAGCTTCCAGAACATGTGGGAGAAGATAAAGGAAGAGCGAAGGAGAAGGTGTGTAGATCTGCGAGGCGTTGGCGAATCTAAGCGAGGAACATGGAAGCGGAATATAGGAACCTGAAAACCCTAATTTGGAGATTGAAAAGGTGCGAGGCGGTGGAAGATCGAAAGAAGAAGAGAGAGCGAAAGAGAAAGGGATAGAGGAGAAAAGAGAGAGAGGGAAAAAAAGGGAAATAATCGTAGGTGGTGGTAGCTACGGTACGTAACGGAAGAAGAAAAAGAAACGATGAAGGGGGAAAGAGAGGGCGCTCTACTAGTACAAATTGGGATGTACTCTCTCTGGAATCACAATTGCATTGCCACACAACATCAACACCATCTCCAGCTACATAACATGGACACATGCGTAATTATGTATGTACAAATGTATGTATTATGTATGTACGTCTCATTCTTTTTTATTTTATTTTCAAATGGATGTATCTATTGGTATATCGACGTACGCATACACCATGCACTCTACACCTACTGAGATGTTTATTTTTCTCCCACTATCGTTTTTTATTTCAAAATTCACAATCTTTAATAGGTTTTTCTTTAATTAATATTTATATTATTTTAATTAGTTCATTAAGAAAATATACAGCAGAGGCCTTTTTAATTTTTGGAAAAAATAGAAAGTTAAGAAGATTATTAAATAATCCGATGATATTATTACGAGGATGATATATATATATATATATATATATATATATATATATATATGATATTTTTTAATTATGGAACAAGAAATAGGAATCTAAAAGGTATTAAATAATAGTATTATATGATACATCAATATTTTAATTCGGATCATATATTTTTTTACTTGATATTTAAAGATATTTTACTAATATTTATCAATAAAATATATAATTTATAAAATAATAGTACCTTTAAAAAAATAATAATTTATAATTTTTTATGTTAATAATTTTAATTTTAAATTTGAATTCATACAATAACAATCATATATTTATTATTTATTATGTTTTAAGAATTATTATACATTTTTCAATGCGTATACATATATCGTATCTTATTATTTTCAAAATAAATGTATGGACTAAAGCTAAGCAAGAGTCTAGTTTCTCTGTTGAATCCTATTAGATTCATATTGGGATTATTGGATCTGAATCCAACCTAATCTAACCGGTGCTTAGACCCAATATAATTTATTTAATACACATATTGTATTGGTGCATCATAATATGATGGTAAAAAAAGTTATAACAACAAATATTAATATAGTTCATTTTAAATATAAATAAATGAAAAAATATTTTATTTAAATTCTTTTAATTATTCAGGTAGTTTAGTATTTATGTTTTTATTATTTTTTAGGTGTTTCTATTAATACAATAATCACTGAAAATTTAATATGTATTTAGTTATCTTAGTTATTACAATATTTAAATAAAATTAATGAAAAATATATAATATATTTCTTAATATACTAATATATCATTGCTTATCATGTTAAATTTAAAAAATGTGTAAATATATGATAAAGTAATTGTTAAAATATAGAATTAAATTTGTACAACTGAAAGAAAAGGAATAAGATGAACCAAATCTTACACAAAGCACAAGTGCACAAACCTCACCCACAGGTGCATCACATGATTTTTCTTCTCGCGGGTCAACCTAGGAGACACGTGTCATGTGATGCACAGAGAGACCTTCTTCCTTTGCTTTGGATCACAGTCACGTGCGGGGACCTTAGCAAATTCCCGTCATCATGGCAGTCGTGCATGGAACATAGCTACATACATGCATCCATCCATGTTCCACTATGTTGTTATCATCAGATTCAAATTAAAATTCAAAAGTGTTTCCTGCAACAGAACTTACCATTAGTAATCCTTCATATTCAAAACATAATTATATTTTTTTGGAAAAAAAAAGTGACGGTAGGCATAAAGAACATATAATAAATTATTAAATATAATTATGTACATCTTAAATAATTTCAATCATTAAATATTATTGTATATTACAACTAAAAAAAGAATATTAATAGGAAACAATATCATACCTACTATTTTTCATGGTTGGTGACATCTTAACTTTTTTAATAATTTTTTTCACTTATTATGAGTTTTTTCACAAGTTTAAATACCTTATACTAATTAGTAAAAAGTTTTTTCTTTTAACGTTCCATTTAATTAATACACGTAATTAAAAGAAACGCCACATATAATTAGTATAACAACATAGTCTTGGAGTTCTTAACACCACTCATACGAAATTAGGCAACCACGATGCCAACAAAAACAGGATAATGGTTTAACTAAAGTATACAAATCTAAAACCAACAATACATGGGCCATAGCCCTAAAGAAAAGCCCAAAAGAAAACTAAAGTCCAATCCACGCGGACTATGTAGCGGAATTACCACCTCCTTGTTGTCCACGAGTGTTCCTCGCATATGCTCACACCAACAAGTTGATGATCATCGCAAAAGAGAGTACCACACAGCAGAACACACAACAACAAAAGTAGGGTAAGTTAGAGCACAAGAGATTTCATCCATCAAATCAGATATAATATACCATACATTCAATCAACCAAACATGTTATGACTTTTAATCAATACATTACGACACGACTCGACTCATCCGGATACATATAACTTGGTCGGATTCAGCGGACACTTGCACTTGTGGTGGATACCTCTGCTCACCCCCAAGCTATGTATTACAAGTGTTTCTATGAATCATTTTTTCCTCACCACAAGGTTAGCCCTTAATGAATTTCAGGCCTCCTGCTACTCTCACCACAGGAGTCAGTCCGCTCTAAGTGAGACTAACTAACCCCTTAGTAGGGATGGCAACGGGGCGGGGCGGGGACGGGTTTCGCTATCCCAAACCCATCCCCGCATAAAAAATTCATCCCCATCCCCATACCCAAACCCAACGGGTATCAAACTTTTTTCCCATCCCCATTCCCACCGGGTAACGGGTATAATCTCGTACCCATACCCGTACCCGTGTTCTAACTACTTCACTATTAATTTTTATAAAAGAAAAAAAATTACGGTAAAGAAAACATAATATTATGAAATATTCAATAT
>Ga0214543_1008580_pt1 | contig 16600 bp, 5 predicted proteins | sample CNSS2metaG_FD_160094 | JGI IMG/M metagenome (GOLD analysis project Ga0214543, IMG submission 160094) | Root nodule microbial communities from cowpea collected in UCLA plant growth center, Los Angeles, California, USA - CNSS2 | ecosystem: Host-associated > Plants > Roots > Nodule | place: USA... | reverse complement strand
TTTTACAAAATCTTCATTTCTTTGTAAACTGTCATTCAATCATGTTTAAATGGGTTATATGGATTTTGTTTGAAATTTATGAATGTTATATATTGTATTTTATTTCAATTTATAGTTAAAATATGTTTTTAAATATTTTAATTTGTTTTTTGTAAATACCCGTGGGTACTCGTAGATATCCATGTATATTAAAGAAATATGTGGTTACCGGCATAACGGATACTCGCATCGATATGAGGATGGGTACAGGGTAAAAATTTATCCAAGGGGTTGGGTACATGAGAATTATTACTCGTACCCTACACGGCCCATTGACGAATGAGTGAATCGATTAAAGTTTCACAAAACTGCTTGTTTTGTTGAAGGACATGCTTTTAGATGGAAATACACTACCTAGTCATTATGAGGCTAAGAAAATTCTTATTCCAATGGAAATGGAATATAAAAGATACATGCATATTCAACGACTGCATATTATACAAGAAAGAGTTTAAAGGGTTGAAAAAATGTCTCAAGTATGGGTTATTATGTTACAAGTAGAAAAACAATAGTAAAGAGAGTAGTCAAGAGATATAAAAGGATGGACCCCTGTTAAAGTTGTTTGGTACCTTCCGATCATACCCAGACTTAAGTGTTTGTTTGTGAACCCAAAAGAAGCTAAAAACCTTTGATGACATGCACAGAGATGATGTGATGGAGTACTTCATAATCCGACTAATTTTATGCAATGCAAAAGCATTGATCATGAATCCTTTTGGTAGTTTAAATACCAATGACAATTGTTGGCCTATTATATTATTTATTTACAACTTATCTCTTGGATTGTGCATGAAGAGTGGAGTTGTCAAAGTGGGTCACCAACCCACCCACAAATAAAGGGTCACACAATTCTTTTGAATTTGGGTTGGGTTGGACTATTTTTTTTTTTAGCCAACATATTGGGTTGGCAAATGCAAACCTAAATTTTTTGTAATTTTGGTTTGTATTTGAGGTTGAACATTATTTTTTATTGTATTTGGATTGTATTGAAGTTTATTTAGATTTTAATGACAATTATAATTTAGTTTTTTGGGACTAAGAAAAAAAAATATTTTTTAATTGAGTGAGCAACTGAGCCAACTCGTTTGACCCACCAACCCGTGGTGGGCCGGGTCGGGTAGCCCATTTTTACAACTCTAATGAAGAGAAAGTACATGATGTTGTCTATGATGATCTCTGGTCCAAGACAACTTGGAAATGATATAATATTTATCTAGGTCCATTAGTTGTAGAATTTGCTATGTTTGATACGTTTGCTAGTGAAACTTTTATGATGCAATGTCAAGAGTCATGAAACTTTTATGAAGAAAACACAACATCTCATCGATTGAAACACAAAAGGTAGACAATATATCTTTGGCATCTCATCAATTAGGTATATAATTTTGTATTGTATGCATCCTCCTAATTGATGAAGTATTATTTATCTTTCAAAAATTTTGTTATGTTTTTCTCATGGAGAATTTTTAAATACATTTTATATATACTTAATTGTTGATTCATGTTTTTTGTATTAACTATGAAATGCTTTAAATTAGTAAGGTGAATCCTACTACATTGAAACATTACACGAATTATGAGCAGTTGCCATAGTCCTTTAGTAGCCAATTCATCCTTCACAACTGATAACGCTATTGTTGAAGCGATCAAATTAATCCTACTAAACTATAGCAATGTCATTATTGCTAAGATAGTAGTCAACAAAATAGAAAGGGTAAAGTAACCCAAAGTCGTCTCCCAACGAACACAAAATTGATTTTTAACAAGTTAGTTCTTATAAAATCTATACAAAAAGGTTAGTCAAATAAATAATAAAAATATGGGAGGATTAAGATAAAAAGATAAAATAAGATAGAAACAATAGTAAAGAAAATAGATTGATTTCACTGCTTTTTCAAAATACAGTCTCAATTATTGTTGTAGATTTACAAATTAATCAATGTAAAGTTTCAATTAATTTGTTGGCGTTCTCACTTTTAACCAAAGTACAGTCTCAATTAAAAGTGAGAACTTTTAGATTATCCACAGTAAATTCAATCAAAGTACAGTCTCAGTCAAATTTTACTATGCCTAATCATGTTTATTCTTTTATCTCCTCACCAAATAAAAATCTTAATTAATCAAAGTAAAGTCTCATATTATTTTCGTTAGAGTAAATACCTTTAATCAAAGTAAAATCTCAATTATTGGTAAAAACTCATTTAATCACATGAAAGTTTCTAAATAAAATCAAAGTAAAGTCTCAATTAGATTTAAAAAACCCTTTGACTCATATGATCAACATGGATATAGATTTAAAATCATTACAATTTACGTGATTCAAAGATAAAAGACATAGATGAATGAAAACCACAACAATAATAAAAAGAACAAAGAAATTATTTCATTCTAACCTCAGAATCCATAATGAAATTACAACAGAATCAACCCAAGAAGTTTAGCACTCCATGAAACAGAAAATAAAATAAAAATAGAAGAAGAAAGGGGAGAGAAAGAAATTAGGCCCCCCTAAGGGTTCCTAAATTCCGAAGTGTGGAGTCTCTTTCCTTCTACTTCTCCCTTGGTTTCTTTATATAGGACTTGGACTGGGCTTTTCGATTGTTAAAACCTCTCAAATATATTTTAAAATAAAGATAAAGATAAATATTCAAAAATATTTGGAGAGATCTAAACTAATTTACAAATATAGTTTGGTTAATAATTTATGATATAATTAAATAAATTAATTATTTAAATATATCTAATAAATTATTAACAAATAATATTTGCATTAATTTTCTCTATAAGCCATTTTTAATCCTATGGTCCAAATTTGCTTGAAAATCCAAAAATATCAATACTTGCAGTTAAACCCTCTCCTTTGACCAGTCTTTGACCACAGTTGACTGTTTGACCAGCTTTTGAATGCTTGACCAGATTTGACCCTTTGACTGTGCAATGATAGGATGACACATGTCATCATGTGGTTGGACATGTTTAAAAGGTGGGGATTGCCATATGGCATAATCTGGTTGAGTGGAGTTTAAGTGGTAGGAAGGGTGCAACTTAGTAAAAACTGGGGGTGCAGAACAGGTTCTTGCGGTCCACTTGTAGGAGGAGTGTGTAAATAAAAACTGGGGGTGCATTTAGCTCCTGACTATTTCTTTTCCAGAATTTTCCGATTTTGGACTTATTTTGTAACTTTGAATATTTCAAATCCAAACTTTTAATGACCCAAATTAAATTTCAGATGCATTAACAAACGTTAGAATATCCAATAATATTTTATGCAACTAAATTTTATGCCATTTTTTACTTACGTACTCAATAAATCTAATAATCACAAATCCTAATTAGATCAATCCTTAAGCACAAAAAAGTTCAATTAAATACCCAGAATTAAACACTAAATGAGGGCAAAAATACGCACTCATCAAATACAAAAAATAACAAGTTTGTGAAACCATGAATCAAAATATTTTTTTTAGAATAAAACAATCATGACTTGACTTGAAATATGTTTCAAAAGCTATAAAGTTAGCAACACCCATCGATTAGACAAGGGCCACCCTCTTTCATTCTTTATGAACTCCATCTTTGCTTCTTACCATATACTCCACTTTCAACCTAAATCCTAACCAATCTTTTCCTACCATCATGCATTTCCCTTGTTTCTGAACCTAAACTGGGGCAATTCTGTTGTTTGTCATCCATACATTTCATACATTCATCCTGTGACTAAGCAAATTCTCAAATTGACTGACCGAGTCACATTAGAAGAAGCTTGTGAAGTCCTTGTCATTTTCAACCTTTTCAAGCCATCAATAACTAGGGCGAGCCCAATGCCATTTTTTGCACCAATCTAGACTCCCACATTTGGGGCAAGTTTGCAATTCGCCATTACGACCGACCTTCTGATGTCATTAACAATTGGGAAAAGTCAAACATATTTTATGTCCTAAAGTCAATGCCTTAACTTTCAAATTGGGGCAATGTCTTAGTCAGTCATCACCACTCATCCTAATGCTTCCAAGATCCTTTGGAATTTCATGCATGTTGTTCAAACAATGATTCAAAAGATATTATACAAAAAAAGGGTTTCTCAACAAACTAATTAGACCACAGAGTTGATTTCAATAAAAAAAATAGAGAATAAGAAAAAAATGTTAAAGCAAAATGATTCTATGCATCCAAGGTAACAATGAAATGAGAATCAATTGAAAATTTCATATCATTCAAAAATGTTTTTCTAAACAAAAAAAAGGCACATACACACATACCAAGTCATACATACATGCAACCACCGCTCAACTCAAATTTCTTGAATCCTTCCTACTTTAAGCCTAACTCACATGGCCCCTAAGCATAGTTTCTACACAGACCCTAAACTCCAATTTCTACATTGACCCTTTGTTAGTGAAAAACGGTAAGTGCATTGGTCCCACATAGCAAGTAATAATTATATCATTCTCTCCACAGGGACTTGTGCAACACATGTCAACTCTAGCAATTCACAATTCAATTAGACAACAAAGTTCACAAAAATACTAGGAAACTCTTTTTGTATTTTTATCAAACAGTTGGTGTGAAACAAAAATTTAAGATAGAGTATATACAAATATCAAGACTAGATTTCATTCACTTCATTCGCATGCATTCCCAAACATGTCAATTATATTTTCATGTCAAAATCAACTCACAAGAATACTCAAATCCTATTCCTAGTGACTTTGAGTCTATGATAACTCATCAAGTTTCAATCCTCAACAAGTGAAATCATGCATTAAGTTCAAGAGTCTTAAGATTACTAATGAATCATGTTCTATCCCTAAATACAAGCTCCATTAGGCATTCAATTTAAGTTCTAGGTTCAAAAGACATTTTCCAACACCTCAAGAACCACAAATCATGCATGGGTGGCTAAACCAAAGCAAGCTTTAAGCATGGAAATCAAATACTAACATATAAATGGAGAAGGATATGGATTAACATCACAAAAATGCACAAGATTCAATTTATTACATCTAATCTCAACACATAGGTTTAACTCTCCATGGTGGAGAACCCAAGGTTTCCAAATAGAAGAGATAAGGAAGAAATGGAAACCAAAGAGAAGATACAAGCCCTCTCCCTGGGTTCTTACCTGCCACTACATGCTCCAATTGTACCTCACATTCGCATCTCCAGCTTCCAATCGTGACCTATCTCTTCTCCAACCCAAAAAGGGGAAAACTAACCATGAATGGAGGAGAAGGCCCAAGGAGGAGTGAGTGAGCTTCCCAACACCCCTATCAATCTCAAAGAGGATCTCCAAGCACCCAAAAGTGTTTTTATATCGTGCAAAATGAGGAATGATCCAAACCTTCGCGAAAAACAAAATTAAAACCCCGTTTTTTAACATGTCAATGACGTTATCGCTCAGCCTTGTGGTGCTTAGCCCCAGTTCGCCACCGCTCAACCCCAGTTTTTCAGTGGTGCTCGACGCGGGTATTTGCTTAAAAATCAATATTTTCTTATCGAATCATGCTTTCTTGAGTTCTTGCTTGTTTTCCTCCACCACAAATGTTTCCTATTAACTTATTTAACATACTTAAAAGACATATTAGAGGCAAAACAACCATAAAACAACTAAAACACAAAACAAAACACACTAAATTTGAGGATATAACACATGTTTGTTTTGATGGACATAACCAAGCATTATTCACATATATTTATCAAATTCAAAAATAGGATCACAACATGTGTCAACATTATCATGCATTATGTCCATCAATCTTTCAGAAAGGAAAAAGAAAAAATATATCGGATCGAATCGTGATTCATTTATATGAATGCTTGTAGAATCCTTTTATATACAAATTCAAAACAAACATAAATTTAGGTTCTTTGATATTCCCTGGAATATGATCCTCTTCATATGATGAATGAGCTATATATCATCAATTTACCATAGGGTTTGTACACCCCCCCACGAGGTTGGTGCACCTCAATTCTTCCATCTATAAGGTTGATACACTCTCCATGAGGTTTCTACACCTCGTTGTTCTCTTTATTAAATTAAAACCCTCTTCTTGGGAGTTGTTGAATTCAAACATTTCATAGTTAAAAAGAAAAGTCAAATTCAAAATTAAAAAAAAAAATCAAACGTAATTTTTACTCATTCAGATTGTGAGACCCTTTACAAGTTAATGGTCATCGAATCCTTTCAGATAGATACATTTTCCTTAGGGATGGTCAAATCCATATTTCAAAAAAAAAATCAAAATTTCATTAAAATAAAAACAAAGAAAAAATAAAAAATTTCTCTTCCGGATCGCAGCCTTATTCATTCATATAGATGATTCTTGACTCATTTTCTTAAAAAAAGAAATACAAAGAGATTGACATACATTAAGACTTACTCCTTCAAGTTAAAAATTTTAATTGATTAGGTTTTCTCTTGCGTATCAGGTGTTCTGACACCCTTATCCCTGCACCAACGATCTGACATTTTATTTCTCTTTCACATCGGGGTTTTGATACCCTGATCCTTGCGTCAAGATTTTGATGCCTTCTTTCTCTCTCATATTGGGATTTTGACACCATGATCCTTACATTTAGGTTCTGATGCTTTGTTTCTCTCGTATATCGAGGTTTTGATACTTTGATCCCTACACCAAGGTTTCAACATCTTATTTGTCCTACACATCAGGGTTTTGACACCCCGATCCCTTTCTCAAAGTTTCCACACCTTGTTTCTCACTTAGTCAAGGCTTTAACACCTTAATTCTTCTACATATCGGGATTCTGACACCCTAATCCCTGCACGAAGGTTTCTACACTTGTTCATCGCTTTCAAGTTAGGGTTTCGACACCTTGTTCACCACTTTTTAGTCAAAGTTTTGACACCCCACCAAAGTTTTAACACTTTGTCCGTCGCTTTAATTCGGGGTTTTAACATCCCGCCAAGGTTTCGACACCTTATTCACCACTTTCAAGTCAGGTTTTCGACACCCAACTGAGGTTTTAACACCTTGGTCGTCATTTTTGAGTCAGGATTTCGCCACCCCGCCAAGGTTTCAACACCTTTTTTACTATTTTTGAGTTGAGGTTTTGACACCCATCAAGGTTTTGACACCTTGTTCATCGCTTTCAAGTAGGGGTTTCGACACTCGCCAAGGTTTCGACACCTTATTCGCCACTTTCAAGTCATAGTTTCAACATCATTCCAATGATTGAGCACCTTGTTTACCTTTTTTCATGTTAGTATGGGTGGCTAAGTGGGCTAGGCCTGCGGGCCAGCCCGCCACCCTGCCAAAATGGGACCAACCGAGTTAAAATTTTCAACCCGCCAGCCCATTTTGGCCCAACCCACCTAACAACCCATCCCCGGCCCACTGGTCCATTTTTATTTTTATTTTTTTTAATTAAAAAAATTAAAAAGATTAAATTTTTTATATTATATTTTTGTAAAGATGTAAATATGCACCACTATTATAACTTAAATCACTAACACTTACAGATTAAGTTATAATATAGTAATTTTAAATATAAATGTAATAATTATTATAATTTATCCAATTAAAAGTTTTAATTGATGAATTAACATGTTAGAAAATATTTATATGACTAAATATGCTTTAAATATTCATTTACAAATAAATATATATATAATTAAAAAAATGATGAGCTAGCCTGCCAGCCTGCCTTTTAGCGAGACGAGTTGCAATTCCTGACTTATTTTTCAATGGTGGCCAACTCGACTAGATTTTTTAGAAAAATATATATATATATATATATATATATATATATATATATAATTGTCTCATTATCGATTATATTAATATTAGTTTTTTATTAATTAATTATTAAGAGTATTTATGAGAACAAATAAAAAATAATAATTAACAATACATTATAAAATAAGAATCTAATCATTTTAGAACAAACTACATACAATAAGAGTGAGAATATTAATTATTTTAGGATGAAAGTAGTATATTTTGGGAAGAGTGGGATTAAAATCACATGGCAAATTCTGAAAAGAAAAGAAAAATAGTGAGATAATTAAATTTGGTGATGGAAACTATATTTCAAAGACAAAAGGAAAAAAAGTGAGAGATACCATACCCACCTTCAAGTGGGAAATGAGTAAGCATTATAATCACATATCTCGAACAACAAAAGCCATTCTAAAATTAAGTCAACTCTTAATCTACCTTCTAAAGTGACAAATTCTTTTCTTTTCTTTTTGTTCTTTGCCTCTTGTTGTTGCTCACATATCATGGTTGGAGAATTTAAACATTCTGGTTTCAAAATCATCATCATCATCATCATTCAATAAAATTGGTGGTTAATGGTCTTATCCCATTTTGTTACGTGAGATAATGGTTCACTTTTGTTTCATTTCTCTAAAATCACAAAGGTTTAATAACATTTTTAGTGGTTATATTTTTTAACAAATAATTTAATATGTTTTATTTGACTTACTATGGATTTTATAATTTTTAAAAATACTTGATATAGTCAGTTTCGTTATATCAATATTAACGTCAATTAATTAACTTATGTTAATATTTATTTATTGTACATACAGTCCAAACCCGAAAATAGAATGGAATAAATAGCATTGACGTTAATCTAACAAAAAAGAAACTCATTAAATCATTTTAAAAAAGATTTAATGTGGTTAGTTTTGTTAGATCAGCTTAGGTCCATGAGTTTTCTTTTCTGTTAATACTTATTATAGATGCGTATTGTCCAAATCTATAAAAAATAAAAATAAAAAATGATGTAAACGTAATCTAACAAAAAGACTATATTAAAAAACTTAAAAATATAAAATTCATATTAAATTAAAAATTAATAAAAAAACATTAAATTGTTATTACTATAATACAAACTAAAAATACAATTAAGCCAAAACATTTAACTCAATATCAATATTCTTACATGCATAAAGTCAAATTCAAGTTTCCTCGTGCCAAAAAGAGGGAGTTTGCAAAAGGGTAAATATATACTAAATGCTTTTAATGTTCCTCCAATCAAAAACCTTACACCTGTAATCCTTCTTCTAGTAATTTATTTTAATTTCTTAAAATTCCTTCATATTTACGTTATGATTTAGTATTTAACTTTCGATTTGATGTTGTGATTAAGTGATGTTCAAGTGACCTTCAATTTAATAAAAGAAAAAGACAATTTTGTATTAAATAATTAAACTCAGGGAACTCACATAGAAAATTTTATTCGTTCGTACGAATTCAAAGAATCAATATATTTTATATTTGAATATGGAACAATATGATTAATACTATACTTCATATTCGTCTTGATCATTAATATAATTAACCCGCGCGCGCAATAACTTCTTATATGATAATAGTCCAAATTATTTTATTGGTTACGTACATAATTGTAAACATTTGTTAAATTAGTATGTAAAAATAATTTATATGATGTCATAGTTCTTAAATTTAATTATTATTTAATATTATTACTTAAATATTTTTGTTTTTCGCTAGATTTCTCGAAAAGTTATCAATATTGTCATTTAAATCACAAAAACTTGTATATTTTAGACTAAAATAAATCGTAAATTATATTTTCAAATATTAATTTCGGAGAGTAAGCAATTTCGATAAATTATTTCTATAAACACTTTTATGACGTGAAAATTAGAAAAAAATATATTTAAAATTAATTTATAAATAAAGAAAAAATGAGATTTTTAAAACGTTAATATATGTACACTTATAAAAATTAATATATATATATATATATATATATATATATATATATCAATTATATATTTTATTTTTACTTTTTCTTTATTTTCTATAATGAAGTTTTTGAAACATATTCTTGAGATCTGAAATAATGTTACCTCAATTGAGGACCAATTATGCATTTTCTTAATTTATTTATAAGAAATCCTTTTTAAGTACATTTTTTTGGCCGTGACGAGAAAACAATAATCAAGATTCTGTGTTGATGATGATGTTCTAAAATTTAGAAACAAACAATCATTGCATAGATTTCCATATATTCCATAACATTGTAGGCATGGAAAAAATTAAAATATTTCATGATGCTATAAATTAGTCAAACATATTGGAGTATTATTTATATCGGAAGAGTCATGTATACAATTTCACAAATTTCAACAGTGTATTTATTATGTGTCTCATTTTAATTGGTCATTGCAAATCTGTTCCCTAAATATAATAATAATTTAAAGCATGATGAATGTGTGCCTTAAATGGGGAAGATAGTGTAATAAAATTAGAAAATGAGGCTTGACTAGACCCATCATAAGAAATGCAAAGAATTAGATGTCATATTATACAATGAGTTTCACACTTCCCTTATTTTAATATTATATATATTCCAATTATTATATTGTGTTATCTTTAAATAATAAAATTGATGGTTTAATTTTTATGACTTATAGTTATCATGATTTTATGATATATTTTAATAATTTCTTGTTCAAATGTAATTCTTTATATTTTTATTATAATTTTTATGTTTTTATTTGGTTAAATTACTCTTTTAGTCCTTATATTTGTTAAATAGTGCCAAATTGGTCATTTAGTTCTTCTTTGTCTAAATTTGGTCCTTGTTTTTTAAAAATGATTTAATTTGGTCTTTGCTGTCAATTTTGACCAAATAATTTTAAAGTCAACATCACGTTTCAATTTCTGATTTTTAAACAAACTTTTTGTTTTTAGTTTTATTATTAAACAAAGTTAAACCACAAACCTAATTTCAATAATTAACCATTTTGTCATCATGTATAAAGGCATCAAGTGTACTATATTATACAAAATTAGTGAAAATTAAAAATCAAAAATCAAATAACTTGTCAGACATAAGTTTAGGGATTAAATTTCAAGTTCAATCAAAACAAAGCCAAAATTTAAAGTTTTGTATAGAATTTAAAATTAATTTAAAAATATTTCTAGAAATATTTAATAAAAACGTTAATTTTAGTACAAATATCACCATAAGATTTGTACAAAAAGTAAATTGAGTCTCAATTTAAGGAGAGACAATAATGCTTCTTTTTTACAAAAATTGGGACTAAATTGAAACTAAAAAGAAATAAAGAGATTAAATTGAATCATTTTGACACATGACACAACTATGAAGTGACATGTGTAAAAAATTTAAAAATTAAAAAAAAATGGACACATGGCGTTGACTACATTGTTTGGTCAAATTAACGGTAAGGACCAAATTAAATTACTTTTTTTAAAAACAAGGACCAAATTGAGACAGAAAAAAACATAAAGACCAAATTGACACTATGTGACAAATATAAGGACAAAAAAGTAATTTGACCTTTTTTTATTTTTATTTTTTTAAGATTTTCCTCTCAAGTAAAGTTAGATGGTTTTAGTAAAACAAGATACCAAGTCTAGATTGAAATAAAAGATTTTCATTCAAGCAAAGCATTTGCTTAATTAAGTAATTGAGACTTTAGATCATAATTCAAGTTTGAAACAAGGTCAAATTTCTTTTTGTCTTCCATATTTTCATTTCTCTATATCATCTTTTATTTATTTTCATGTATTGTTCATATAGTAGTAGTTTTCTTTGTAATTATCTTCATACTTTTTTATTTTCTTTTCTTAAAGTCCAGGCACGACATATACAATTCTTTTGCAATGAAAATATATCTATTTTAGGGTAAAAGAAAAAAAAATCTTACATTGATTATAGGGTGAAACTATTTTATATATTATTTATTTCTTAAGGATTAAGAATTATGACTTAAAGAACTTAATTCTAATAGTCTACTCAACTGAGTTAAGTGATATTATCAACTTTGTTAAGTGCTCATGTTATTTTTAAATAAATAATTGGTCTTGTTTAATTTTTTCATTTACTTCATACATATATGTGTGGTAGGATATCTAATATGAATCAAATTGCACGTGATGAGATTTTAACAAAGAATGACTTGAAAGTTTTATAATGAATTGATTTTAGAAATTGGGTAACAGTATACTCTAGGACTTTTGCCACTAAATAAGAATTTAATCCATTTGCATCATATAAGTGTGAAAGTTGCTTCAAAATAATCATGAATCAAATAAACAAGACAAATCATGGCACCAAATTGAATAGACAAAGATGAAAAAAAAAACTAAGTAAAAAATGGACAGAGACACTTATGAGGATTGGTGAGTGAAACCACGCCACTCACAAAGGAATCCAATGGATGAATATAGTAGTCACCAGCAGTAGTGGATCTTGACTAAGATTTCTGGAGGAGCCAAAATAATATACTTAAAATTTATATATTTAACATTTTTGTCGCTCATTCACTTAAAATTAATACATAATTTAATATAGTTATAACTATAACAGAAAATACACATATCTAAATTATTGTTATTCGTTTTTTCATATTTTTTAACTTATCAAATAATTGAATCATAACTAAATTTTTCAGCTATTTTTTGTTTAATGTAAATAATCATATTATATATAAAATATTCATTTTCCATTTTACTAATTTGTGCATATCAATTCAAAAGTCATCACAAATTTTCATTTCATCATTGTTATGCTTATGCGATGAGCAACCTTATTGTCTTGTTCTTATCTTCCCTTCTTTTTTTATCAATTTTAAAAAATGAATTTTTTTTTATCAATATACCTATCTATAAAACAAGTTTAAGACCATTTTTTTTATTATAATATAATAAAAATTGAGAGACATAATTACTAAAAAAAAAGTATGATGATCGAGTTACAATTAAAAATCCTCTATAAAAAATCACATAATACATTACTTGCTCTTCTATATTCATAAAAAATGGATATACAAAAGGGTAATGAGATAAAAAAAAACAAGACTAAATATTAAACAATTATTGCACTACCAAGTGAGACAAGATAATTTTTTTTTCTTTAAGAATGAAAGAAGATATGAAAAAAATAAGGACAGAAATAATAAAATTTTGTTGAACTTTTTTTCTATTCAATAACAGAAGAAAGAAAAAATCAGGTAAGGATGAGAGATGAGTACAATACGGAAAAAAACTCAAAAAATAATGTGAAGAGAAAATAAAAATGATCTTAACAATTTTATTTTATTATATTCAATTTTATATTGTACTATTTATTACCATTAAATGTTGTACTTTATAAAAGAAATAAAAAATATCTAATTTAATTTTCATTAATTTTCAGTATACTATTATTTAATTTAAAGTGATAATTATAATTTAAAAAATTAAAAAATATATATAATTTAATTATTCTAAATATATATAATTTTAAAAAGGTTAAAAAAGTTGGAGGGGGGCAATGGCCTCGCTTGCCCCGTCATGGCTCTGCCACTGGTCACCAAATTGAACGAAGCAAGATATGAGTCAAGAAAAATAACTTTTTGAGTCTTAAAGAAATTCATTATACTGACGATACTTTGAGTCAAAATTCAAGTGATTTACAAAGATCCTCAAGGACCTATTTGTAAGAGGCATGGCCAAGAATTTTAGGAGAGAAAATTTAAAAATATAATCCTTGTATGTTCCTAAAAGTCCAATTCTAGGTCATGTGCACTCCTTGAAAATAAACATCCAAATGAGGTTTAAGTCATGTGATTGTATATGAAAATCCTTTAAATATTAAGTTTGTATATGAAAATCCAACCAATAATTTTCCAATGCCAAAAATGGTGGTACACAACAAGCTAACCAACCAACACCTACAACTGAAAAAGTATAATACTCAAGTTTTCCTAGAGACCATTGTTATTTTTTTCATTATAGATGCACAACCATTTAGGATGGTGGAGGATGAGAGTTTAAAGAACTTTTGCATACAATTAAAACCTTTGTTTCTTTTCTCATCAAGGTTTACAATATCTAGATATATGATAAAAAAAAAATAGGTTAAAGGTCTTCTTTTATGTTAAATTGTGTTAAAGTAGTACTCACCACATATTGTTGGACAATAAATCAAAACATAAACTATTCACACTCATTGCACACTTTCTACACAATGTTCGAAGGTATTAGAAAAGGAAAATTATTTTTTTATCATACCTCCCCATAAAGAAACACAATATAGGTAAAAAAGTTAAAGACATATCTAGGAGATGAGGACATAGAAATGTGTCCACACTTATAATTAATAATGCATTGTCTAATTATGTGGTTATTACATATTTAAAAAGGTTAAGAATATGAGTAAATTAGTAAATGATGAACAATTTTTCCATTGAGATGTTATGCCCAATACTAAACTTAATTGAAGGTGATTGTTTAAAAGAGTAATACAAATCAATAACAAGTATTGGGAATATTGTTGTATTTGTAAGGTTTTAATTATAAGGATCGCCTAAGTTTAAAGAATACATATAGTTTTCAAAATGTGATTGCAAAATACTATTGTGTCCCAATGTTCCCACAAGGTGAAATTTCATATTTATGATATTATATCTATTGACAAAATTTCAAGTTGCGTTGTACGGACTTAAAAATGAAGAATATAGTTATATGGTTCTTTTTGGATGAAAGTCCCCCAATTACTAATTATTTGGAAATCTGCCCAAAAGTTTATTAAGTTTATAAAAAAGTTTTCGTAAAGCCTCTAAAAATTTTTCCACATTATTGGATGCGAGTACACAACTCACCTTCCTACTAATGATTTGGAAACATGTCCAAGCATTTATTTAGTTTCTAAAAAAAAGTTGTGTAGTCAATAAAGCTTTTTCCACCTTATTTGATGTGAGTACACATCTTGCATTTTTCCAAATGCCAAATATTCATTGTGCAGTTATGAATCTTGCCACTATTAATTGTGGCATGAGGCAAATATTGGAATAATGTTGATAACATCAATCACTATTTTTGTGTCATTGTATATCATTGTTACAATTTTGAATATGTGATTTTGATATTTCATTAAATATATAAATATGATTCAAACAAAGTTGTAGAATTAACTATGCAAAATAGTTTTAAAATGTATTATTTATATAAATTAGCTCATGATGAGCAATAACACAGATCTAAGCAATCACATGTTGGTGTAATAGACTTTGTCTCTCAATCTAATACATCAACAATTATTGAAATTTCAAAATATTAGGAAAGATCATGCTTTTAAAATGCATTTTAGAGAAATTGACTCCATAGATAGAAAGAATGAAATGTATTTGAATGAATTTGTTGGAGATGGTAATAACCAATTTGATAATTTGGTTAGGTGGAAATTAAATTCTCCCTACTTTTCCATTCTATCAAAAATGGTTAAAGATATGTTGATCACCTCCATTTCCACAATGGCCTCTAGTAGTATTGAGAGCATGGATTTGGATGCCTTTTAAAGTTTATTAAATCCACTTATTTGTCCTTAAAATTAGTTAAAGACCACAATAACTTCATTTGATGGTTTTAAAATCAATGATGAGTATGTTCATGTGTATATTAATAATGTTTGGTTTTAATTTATTTTAGAAGTTTAAGATTACAAGATAGGAGGAGTTGACGTAACATCAAAATAAGTTGAATCTACTAGTGTAGTTGGTTCATCATCTAAGCTACATCATCCAATATTGTGAGTATTAATTTATTTAAGTTGTTTATCTCACTTTAATTATTATTATTATTATTATTAGTAGTAGTAGTATTTTTATTATTATCAGTATTATAAATATTACTAGTTTAATATTTTGATAAGTTTTAATTAGTCTTTTTGGTGTAATTATGGTCATTTTTGAAGTCATTCATTAAAAATAAATACTAAGGTTAAATTTGAATTATTTTTTTGGAAGATATCTTCATTAATTTTTTGAAGATATGATATGGTTATCATATGTTAGCTTAGAGGGTAAATTAGGAAACAAAAATTGTTGTACCTTATTCTTTTAAGATCTAACGCGTCTATTAATATAAGTATGCATATAATAAATTAGACTTTAAGTTTTTATTATACGACTTCTTATATTATTAGACTCAATTTTTTTGTTTAGATATTATAATAGATAATACAATTAGAATAAGTTTTTCTTTAATTTGGTATATTTGTTCAAAGTGGTTGTTGTGTTTCAAGTACTGAACTTTGAAATATAAACACTAGTAGAGCACACATGTATTGCGATGTTTGTTCATTAGTAAGACCAAATTATTTTTCTCTTGTTTCTTAGACAAAATCGTGAAGGTTAGTTTCATAAAATTATTTTTTATGTATGTATTGACAATTTGTAAGTTCTGCAATTATTAGTTCACTAGTGCAAAAATGGTATATTACAACAAGATATTACATCAGTTACACGAAAAACGATGTAGTACAGTGCGCGGTGGCATTTTTGAAATTTCTGCGAACTATATTACATCGGTTCCCCAACACACCCGATGTAATACTCATTTTTTAAAAAAAAATTAAGAAAAAAAAAATTTCTGCACAGAGCAGTTATATTACATCGGTTCCCCAGTTTAACCGATGTAGTACGCCTTATTTTTCTCAGCAGGGTTTTCCCCCTCATTTCTCCTTTTCGTCTTCGTGCTTTCTTCATTCTCTTTGCATTCTCTTCGCTCTTCGTTCCCAACCACCACACCACACCACACCACACCACACC
>Ga0214543_1008577_pt1 | contig 16610 bp, 5 predicted proteins | sample CNSS2metaG_FD_160094 | JGI IMG/M metagenome (GOLD analysis project Ga0214543, IMG submission 160094) | Root nodule microbial communities from cowpea collected in UCLA plant growth center, Los Angeles, California, USA - CNSS2 | ecosystem: Host-associated > Plants > Roots > Nodule | place: USA... | reverse complement strand
TATATATATATATATATATATATATATATATATATATATATATATATATATATATATATATATATATATAATAAAATCATTAAAAATAAACGAAATTACTAGTTGTAGTGTGTATTTGTGGAAGTAACCACTTGTCCATCCATTTCAAATGATTTTTTGATATTGGTAAATGGATGATCTGATTATTAGCCCTAATATATGAATTTTATATTGTGTAGATTTCACCTATGCTAAGCTTTTCATGAATTTTAGGAATCGTGAATCTAGAATTTATAATTCCTATAATTAAAATTTGCATAGTTAGTAAAAGATATTATAAAAATTTATTTATATACTCTTTTGAAAAAAAAAAAGAATAATGTAGTTTATTAATAATTTAATTTTTTATAACATTAAACGGTCCAAACAAAATATATTTTCTAAAGTTGGAAACATTTATTTTCGACCTCTTTGTGAGATTCATAGTTTAAAAAACATATTTTCGCTTTTCTTTTTTAAATATTAATCAAACATTATTCAAACCCTAAAACTAAAAAAAAAAACACTTAATTTTTAAACTTTGACAGGAAAACTAATTATTGGTACTGGACTCCAAACAGCTGCATAGTTCAAGAATAATACTTTTAGGATGCCTTTGAATTGGAAAGTAGAATCGAAGGAGACTAAACCAATAAATTTGAGGCATAGAGAGAATTGTGTTTTTATTTGGATTAATGTATAAATGATGTAATTTAAGTAAATTTAAAATGAAAGTTTGTGTATAATAAGATAAGTATGATAAATTAAAAACTCGTTTCAATAAATAAAAATAAATGATGATTATTTTATCTTTTTCATAAATGTGGTATAATTTTAAATTAAATAGTGAAAATCATATGAAAATTAAATGGATATTCATATTTCTAATTAAAAATAAAGTTATAATTGGGAAGATAAAATTAAAATTAGTTGGGAATTGTAGAAAATATTATTTTTAAATTTTTTATTATTTTTATTACTGTTATTAATATTTGGAGGATTTTGAGTATTTAAAGAACATGATAAATTTAAATAAGTTTTAAATAAAGAGTTCACTACATCAAAATAAATCTAATGAAGTGAGATTAATATAAAGTAAGTGCTCAACAATGTTTCAAACCTAACCAAGACACGATGCATTACACATGGTTGAGTTAAAAATTCTGAAACAGGCCTCATTTTAAAATAAAGTAAGAGTTTTGGACTTTGCCATCTTTGTGAAGAGTATATTACACACAAATCGGTTCAAAAACACTGAAACAAACATCAACTTAATCGAAGATTGATTCAACAAATTGAAGGGATAACTCTACCTAAATCTGCTAAAAATTTAATAAAAAAACAATTAATAAACATTCTCTTTAAGTGTCAGAAATTGTACATAAACTAAAACTCAATAAACATATATAAAAAATTGAAATTTTACAACAGTATACAAAATGCAATGACTGCATTGGACCAAACATACCAAACAAGCAGCACATAAATGAGTGCTTCTGCGTACACTTTTTTTTCGCCATTTTGAGAAAAATTGGTGAAAATTACAGAAACATGTCATTGTTCCTGAGAGGAGAAACTGTGGTCTATTTTGTCTGTCAGTGATGCCCATGCGTCAGAGTTCATATTCGCCTCCTTCAACCAGAAACCAAAGTCCAATCCAAGAAAAGAAAGGCACCCTTCAAACGTGAAAGGCTTAGAAAGAGTCAAAAAGCAATGCAAATTAGAATCAATGGCACAGTTCCTAAGAAAGAAATGTCTTTGGAAACAGTTGAAGTCCTATTTTCCTTTGGTCTAAATCCTTCTTGAATCGTTCTCTCTCCCTGTGTTCTTCCATCACAAACACCCCCGGGGGGTTGGAGGCACAAATTAGAAAAAAATTAACAAGAGAAGGCCATTATGGAACCAATTTACATGTTGCAGACATTCATTCTATTGGAAAACCCCCTAAAATAAGATTCACAGTGGGGTATAAGTATGGACAAGACTTTATACCCGCAAAGATGAAAATTACAAAAGTTGGCAAGAACCTACCTATAACAAAAACTCCCTACTATACATCCCAACCATCTTTCCTACTGTCAAATCCACATTTACGACCACCTAAACCTCCATACAACTCTGAAAATTTCACCAGGCACTGGCTTCTTAGCTCATAATGCACTTTTGTGTTTCGGCTAATAGCTGCACCAGAAAACTTTGAAGTGTCAATTGCCCAAGCTGGTTTCACATAATCAACAGTCCTCGGTGATGAGCTTGCATTGGCATACAAGTAATTTAATAGCACATCTTCACAGTTAAAATACTGGTCCACCAGTTCCCTCCCTTGCTTTGCTTCCTTGCTCCAGTACCTCTTGAAAGCTACTTGAGAATCAATGAAAGCTGCACCCGTGAGAATCATGTTGTACCCTTTATGCAACCTAGCATACTTTTCTCCCCTATATTTTAAAGGGCTCCCTGCAATGAGCCGAGGGTAGAATCCAACAATCCGATCCGGATGCTGACGCCAAACGTTAAAACCTCGCTCAATGTCATCACATGGCATCATAATGTCATCATCAAGCTCCAGGACAGAGCGTGTCTTTATCAATGGATCCTCCCTGAACCGATTATTCAGAGAGTTCTCTTCTTCTATCCTGATCCTTACTGGTACAGCAGAGTCTAGATCACTCAATTTCGGAGGAACTCCCTTGTTCCACACCACCACAATCTCCCGCACAGAAGAGCACCTTGAGTAGTGTTTCACATACATTTTCAAGTTCCAGAGCCGAGCATCATAGGTCATTGTTAACAATGTGAACTGGGAATATTGCCCTTTCAGCGGATAAGGTTCTTCTGAACCGTTACCACCATAAATATTTTTCACTCCAATGCACATCAATCCAACCCCCACGGCAAATATTATGGAAAGAATAAACCTCCTAGCACAAGCATTATGCTTAATCTTACCTCGCAAAAACGTTGGGGCCCGGTTCAGACGGCTGCAAAACCGCCTTACCCTTGAAGAGAACACATTTGACCTTTCCCAAGATAAGATAGTCAAATTCCTTTTTCCAGAGTTGTGAATGATCCAATTTAGAGGGACAATACAATTCACAAATCCAAGTAAGACACCCAATAGCACAATGAGTATTGCAGCAACTGCAACAGAAGCACAGCCAACTGTGAATCGCCTGACTGAATCTCCAGAAGGAACACGATCCCCATCCATGACCCCAACCCAGCCACCAGATGGCAGGTGTTGCACATCTAAGTGGTGGTGTCGAGCACCATTCCAAGCATTTCGACCTTTGTTTGGTTCAACGAAGCCTAAGGGTACTTCAACTTCTTTGTATTCATCACTAGTGAGAGTTTCTATCTTAAAAACGCGTACCTTTCTCCCATATGTATCACCACAGTCCTGACCCACACGATAAAGATTTCCTTCATATTTAAATGGCCTGCCTCCATTGCGAGCTCCAAGGCTCTTGTCAATGTTATAAATGGGATTCTTCTTGTGAGGTTTCCAAGGACCAAGAGGTGAATTGCTGTACCAGATCTCCAACTGCCCATTTTTCTTGGAGCCAAAACCACTATGATCTGAGCCAAAAAGCCAATACCTCCCACTATAATTGATGATAAAAGAATCAACAAGGGGCTTTTTTATGATGACCTTTGCCAACCTCCACTGCAGAGGAAAGTTAACTGCACGGTAGAGACGAAGGTCTCCCTTCCTGCTTCCCTCAGGCATCATATATATCTGAAATTATAATAAACAAGCAAAAAAATGAATAACATGATTACAGTTAACTACAATAATTAGTTTGAGAAATAAAAGAGCATTCGAAAAATGATATGCATCATGTTCATAACTAAACATGAACATTATTTTTTTCACGAGCAATACCTGGCCATCATGCTCAAAGACATATGGATAAGAAAGATGCCAATCCTCATTCAATGCAATTCCCAGCTGTTGCCATGTTGCTCCCTTATCAGTACTTTTTGAAACACCAATATCTCCTTGATTAGTGATTGAATTTTTTGTCTCATAGAACAAGTAAAAAGTATTTCCCTGAATTGAAATGCCAATATCAGTGAATAGCTTCTTAATGACTATCCATACATATAGAAAACAACAAACTTCAAAAAGGCAGACAACTCAAAATGAGATATTAACCTATCTGCATAATCATTCATATTCTTCTTTGTGCATGAGTAAAAATTACAATATCTTTTTAATAATTATAGCTTTCTCACTTGAAGATTCGGATATCAGACTGAAACAAAAAAGTAGACACTGTGGTGAATGGACTAAAATATGTATGGGAACATGACAGGTAAATACAAAATGTGTGACACATAAAAATTGTTGCAGTCTCAATGATGTTAGAATCACTGATAAACTCATAGTTTAGTAGACAAATTTTAACTAGCGATAGAAAATAAGGGGGGTAAATATTAGAAACTAATTCCACCTTGTTTTGAAATTATATTGTTCAAAGTGTGAACTTGCGTATATACTTTGAAAGGCATGACTCATTTCGTTAGAATAATTCCATAGAAATTAAACCCATTTCACTATCTCACCCATTATATTTTTCCCTGACAACAACACTTAAGATATTTTTCCTACAATGGTGAGATCTTTATGCATTGGGCTGCTCTTTGTTGAGACACTTGAAAGAACTAAACACTAAAAACAACACCATGCGTGGTAATTGTTGATCCTCCAAGAAAAGCACTTCAAATTCAGGTTACATTCTAATGCATCATTGTTCATAAATTTAGAAAAGAACTTCAAAGGAACGTGTGGCTCATTTCCTTTTCAACAACAAACATGGTCCAAAGGGAAAAAAAAAACATATTGGCAATACATCATGTACAAGACCCATTAGTTTAATCAAAATGTAAATTTAAGGGGAAAAATATAGATAAAATGGAGATTGGAACTGTTCTAGGCACTCCCTATCATTGGATCCATTCCTATTAGCCTGTTTTCAATTATAAAACACAAAAACAAACAACCATACGAGCAACTGAATCATTTTTTAAACAAAGAAAACCCCCCATTATTAAAGCTATTGACTGAGTGATGACACTAAAACTCAGAAGATTTAATAATATCTTCTTACAATAAAAAAAGAAGGATAACAAACTGTGCTACAACACACACATAGATATACATACAGCGAGTAGGAAGCCTACTTTTCGTGTTATATAGAATACTAGTAATACAAGGTACTTCAAAGTACAAACCACTGATTGTAACTACAGATAAGCATGACACGTATAGAAACCTACTTTTCATGTTAAATAGAATACTGATATTAGGTACTTAACAGTATAAACAACTGGTTGTTTAGCTACGATCCCCTTTAAGTATGACACACAGTATTGGTAAGGATCTCGCTATCTTGCAGATAAGAGCAAGACCTTGAGGATAAGAACAAAATACAGGAAGTCACACGAGTCCTACCTAATCATAAATTTCTCTCTCATTTCACACTTCAATTGTTACAATCAGACATATATCCTGAACTCCCCGTCAACTTTTCAGCGGCTTCTCAAAAATATAAACAAGTATGGAATCAACTCAAGCAGCTAAGAAAATATCACTTGCATTATACATAAGTCCAGGCTCCCTGCCTTCAGCCAGAAAAAAGCTATACACGTATATGCTTGGTTTTCCGTTGGACTATCCAAAACAAAAACAAGTTGATGTAACATGATTTTTGGTAAATTTTCATATGTTAGATTCTATGTTAAAGAATTGATTTTAAATAGAAACAACTTTAGGTAACTTCTGGGTCAGATAAAAAACTTCTAATGAATTTTACAACTTTTAAAAGAAAAACATCCGACAAACATAAACCACATAAGTTCAAAATCAATTTTGCAGACCTTCACCCAAAAACACGCTATCGCTCCATGTCAGACTTTAAGATCCTAGCAATTTCCTCCAGATAAATGCAAGTTAACCCGGTGAAGTACAGTAACAATAACATGACGTCTTAGCTTTTACTGTTTCCCTAAACGTTCCAACACCAAGCCTCTATCCCGAAAGATTCATAACTGAATCTAAAAACTGAGTTCGCAAACTAAATAGTAAGTAAAAAAAGGTAGAATTTTGCCGGTCAAAAATGCAGACGCAGAAGGAATAAAAAGGCGAAAGTACTAAAAACAACTATTTCACAGAATCAGAAACACCAGATAGATACACGATGAGGGAAGGAAGAAACAAAGGTGACAACAAGAACCTATTATTATTAGTATTGCTATTGTTACTATTATTATTGATTATTATTACCTGAATAAATAGAAAAGGGTCAGCAACAAAATTACTAGGGAAACCAGCATCAGAAACTGAAGCACACGTCACCACAGGATTGGCGACAGGCCAAGCAGCACTCTCATCGTTGGATACATTTGCCTGCACACAATCAACACCACCATCACTCTCCAAACCAACAAAAAACACCCCACATCACAAAAAACCCAATTAAAATAATTCACAACCATCACTCCACCAAAACAAAACCAACACTACCAACAACCTTAAAACAAATACCCCCAAACAACAAAAATCATTTGTCTCTAATTTTTATCTTAAAAAAAAAAAAACTTCAAAGAAGAAACAAACACATACATGCAGATGAAAGAGTGGGGACAAAGAGAGAAGAAACTCACAGCTTCTATGGGTTTAAGAGAGAAAGGGGAGTCACCGTAGAAAATCCCAATAGACCAAGAACCCTCATTGTCATCACGACAACCGTAACCGGAGAGAGAGGTGCGCACAGCAGGGGAAAAAGCGACCCAACCGTAGAGGGTGGCAATGGATCCGAACAAAACGAAACACCCGAAGAAGAAAACGAAACCCGAAGAAAATAACCGCTTATAGTACTGTTGGTTCTCCAATCTCCACCTACACGAACACTTCACACTCATATCACAACAACTCCCGCTGCCGCTGTTAGAACAACCACCGTTTCCTCCGCCGCCGCCGCCAATCTGCCCCGAACCCATCCCGCCGGAGAAATGCTCGGTGCCGCCGGGAGATCTCACACCACCCTGGCACGTTGCAACTCCGTCACCAGCATTCCACAATTCCCACAACACAACCGAACCCAACCCGTTTTTTTTTTCTTCGGGTCTCTTTCTCTCTCTATTCTCTCCCTTTCTCTCTATGCGTGTTTTTTCTTTCACGAGGGCAAGGTCGTAATTTTAGAAATTATTGTGCCACTGGACCTTCCTTACCTCGGTGGTCTGCTATATATACCGTTTCGCACTTAATGTTAAACGCTCTTTCAAATTTTAAAATTAAAATATTGATTTTATTTATTAATTGGGTAATTATCAATTAATTCAATAATTTGGTCCAACGTTAATTGCGCGCGTACGGGATGGAATAGTACTCGCTGCCATTGGCGAACACCTCAACTCTCACGCGCAAGACAGAACATGGAGAACCTCTTTCTTTCCACCAAATGACGTCATCCACGGTAAGAAAACAATGTTGCAAATAACACTCCTTTCAATTTATTTTCAAAACTCTGACTTCAAATTTATATTTTTGTATAATTTGAAAATAAATACCTACAAACACACTAAGCTAATTAAAGAATAAATACTGTAATCAATATCAATTTATGTAAAATGATCCTATTTTTAATTAGACTTTAAAGATATTAATATAATGGTTTTATTACGTCTTTAAGCGTTCATTAATTTCATTACGCGTTTAATTTGTCTAAACAATCTTGTTTAAATCTTTAACTTAAAAAGATTATTCTAAGTTTTTGGTACACCAAAATATACCCTAATTGTGCCATAGACACTTTTTCCTTACCATATGTGTGGTGAATACTTTTAGATTTAATTTACAAATAACCTTTATTTCACATTTCAGAAAAAAAAAATTAAATTGTAACTTAGTCTGCAATTTGATAACAACGTTAGAGATTTATTAAAATTCAAATTCTTATAAGTCACTTGTTTTACACAGCTTTCATATAATACATTCTTTGAAACATATCATATAAAATAATTTTGGTCACTTTACACACTTGATTAGTGTTTTTTTTTTTTTCAATGTATTTTTTTTTTTTCCTTATCAAAAGTATCTTTCAGTTCGAATATCAAAATATAAGGATTTAGTACATGCTACAAGATAAATATTTATTTTTACATTATTACATTTTATAATAAATAGATACTTTTTTTTATATGTAAACTATATTAAAATTAAATTTAAAAATAATTTTTATTTTAAGTACATAAATTATATTTTTTTAAGTACATAAAATTTAATATCAGATAGTCATGATATTCCAGAAATTAAAACTAGAGTTTTGTTGTGTCCTTACAAAATGGTGCCACCTTAATCAAGCCATGCTTCCAAATTTGAAAATGCAAGGTTTTGGGCCCACTTCCTTTTATTTCTAACTGGGAAAATCATGGAGGAGATTACAAAGTTGTGTCCAATAATAAAAATATATATCATATCATATATATGTACTATATATTATAATATAATATCACAAACCACAAGGTTTTATACAGGGTGGATATATTTGGCCAAACTTTACCTTAAATAAACTAATAATTATTTTATTTATATAGTTTGACTTAAATCAAATCCTTAAGAACTAAGATACAAAAATTTATCTCATTTTTTCACACTGCCATATTAAATATTTGTTCCATTGTTCATAACGTCATCTTTGGTGTTTTTTCCTTTGTTCTTTATTGTGGATTTTCCATTATTAAATATTTGTTCCTTCGGTTAAAATTCTCACTTTTATGTATATTTAAACCATATCCAACAAACTATTTACTCTATCAAGAAGATGCTATTATAAGTAACAGTAGAGTTTTTTCAACCATTGGACTGATTCGACTTATCTGAATTTGATTCATAAAAAAAAAAATAGATGAAATTTAGATTTAACCTGATTCATTTATAATTTAGATGTGACCAAATCCGGTTAAAAGTATAATCCATTAATAATGATTTTTTTTAATATTTTTTATTATAATTATTTGTCGTTTGTAATTATATTAATTGATAATTTAATATTTAAGAATTATTATGATATTAATAATATTTATTTAAATATTTAATTTATCTGTTGGTCCATATATATAAACTAACGGTTTAATTTTTAACAATTATTTTTACAATAATATTTTATAAAATAAATATTTTTTATTATATTATTATAAATAAGTGAGTTATATTATAATATAATAAATATATAAAATAAATTAAAAACACAAATTTATTTTCTTAATTCATCGATCTGTAATAAGTTTAATTAGTTTGAATTGACTATTTTTAATGCAATAGGTATGAATTATACTGGCTGACATTGAAACTCCTGTAAACGAATATTCAAATACAAATAAAAAATGTTTTTTTCTTAAAATATAATAATCCCTTTTAATACACCTATATATTTTCCATTTGTTTATATTTTACATTATCCATGTATTGACTAATTTATGTGGTCAGATTCTGTCGACATTAATTTCATGCTTGATATGTCATCACAAAAATAATTAAATTTAATTATATTAATTTATAATTGATATTTTTAACCCGTTTTTGATAGTACACCACTCTATATTAGTCATATGTAAAATAAACAAGTTGGATTAACGTTTTTTTTTAAATTGTTACAATTAAAAGGAAAAAATATTATTTTATTTGAATGATAAAAAGGTATTTGATACTCTCTATCATATATTATTATTATTATTTTTATATTAAAGTTCTTATTTAAATGAATTAGTTAAGTTTTTATGTTGAACGTTCTCTGAGTGAATAATTGAGTAGCAGTAATATATCGAGAAATTAGACAAAATAATTTAAGAACTTAGTTTTCTCTTAAATTCACTTTGATATTCTTCATATATATATATATATATATATATATATATATATATTATATCATTTTTTTAATACATTATCACTTTTACAAATTTTATGCTATTTTCAAGTTTTAGTTGAACAATATTTGTGATAATATGTGATGTCTTTTTATTAGAATTTATTGTTTTAAAAATTAACTTACTTTTTCAATTGTGTGTCTCTATAGTTTATTTTATCAGTGATTATATATTTTATATATATGTGAGAAAAATAAAAGAACATAAGATAATAACTCTGGAAGTGGATGAATTAATTAATTTTGGATCAAATACCTTTCATTTCCAACTAAGAAGTGAGGGAGGATATTACGAAGATGTTCACAATAATAAAAATAAATGTCATGTGTACTATGTTTTAATATAATAATATCACATACTATAAGGTTCTATACAGGGCAGGTGTATTTGGCCTCGAGGATTGCGATAACTAAACTAATAATTGTTTCATTTGAATTTTGATTGGGAATATTATTTAGTTTGACTTAAAAAAAGAAATAATTCCTTAAGAACTTAGATCCCCTAGCTGAGTTTTTTTTATGAAGTCCCTCTTGCATTTTTTTTCTACTTTATTTTACCTCTACATAAGAACAAAATTATCTTATTTTTTATGCTGCCATGTTAAATCCTTGTTTCGTTCTTCACGACCTTATATTTAGTGATTTTTCCCTTTTTCCAATTCCCGTGATTTTTAAACTATTTTTAGCAAAGTATTTATTTCATCAAATAAGGCAGGATTATACCATGGTAGAAAAAAAGTAGATAAACTAAGTCATAAGAACACTAGAGTAAACTAATATATAGTAACAGTTTTTTTCTTACTAACAGTTTTTTCTTTTTACTTATTGTATTTAATATTAATTAAGTTTAGTTGAAGGTGAATATGCGTATGTATTAATGGGAGTTTATGATTTTTGTCTTTAATATTATCGAAGTTTAATTATGTTTTAGTTATTGATAAATTTGAAGATTTTTAATTCAGTCTCTAATAAACTATAATAAATTTGTTATAATTGATTGAATACTCGATGATTATAATTTTTAATTTTTTAAAATAGTAAAATTACTTATGACAGAGTCACGAAAGATAACATAATATAATATGAAAAGCTGTCAACACGGGTAATTCGATCCAATTCGGCTTTACTCATCACGGTTGATCATTTAGTGAGTCAATTCAATCCAACTCACCTATTAGCGAGCCAAAAATATTCAAACCCGGCCCGATCCACTGCGGGTTGATGGGTTAAACGGGTTGACTCACTTAAAAAAATAATTTATTTATTTATTTTTCAGTCAAAACTAAATTATAATTCTAATTAAAATCTAAATAAACTTTAATACAATCCAAATCCAAACCAAAATCACAAAAATACAAATTATCTATGTGTTGGCTAAAAAAAACCTAACATGACTTAAATGGAGAATCCAACTTAACAAAAAACACTTGTGCAACCCTTTATCTGTAGGTTGGTGAGTCAACCCGGCTCACTACGGATTCAACCCGGGTGAGCCGAGTTCTAAATGATTCAGGTCAAAAATGAATCCGTATTGAAATTTGTAAAAAACTTTCAACCCAACCTGAACCCGATGTGAGTCAGGTTGACTCGCGGGTTCTAACCCATTTTGACAACTCTAATATAATAACTACGTACACATCAACCACACATCACTAAATAAAAAAAAAAAATAACAACGGATTTTATTTTTATATATATATATATATATATATATAAATTTATTAAATGCTCAATAAATCATAAAAAGCATAATTAAGCCTTAACATTATATAATATTATTTATTGTTAAAATAAGTATTCATTTATTGTCTTTAAAAAATTTAAATTTCTAAAACAAAAATCATTTTCTAATACAACTTGCACTTAAACTCAAAATAACTGCTTCAAATTTTCAATTACAAATTAACAACACAAATTGAAATAACTTTATCATTTTCAAATAATCTCAACATGCGTTAATTGATTTCCATTTATAACAATTTCAATTTACCCTTCTAAAGCAAATACATGTGATTAGATGTACCTAACACTATATACCTATAAAACAACTTAACAAAGATAAACAACTTTTCATCACTTTTTCAAATATCTATTCAACAAAAACTCCACGCCAATCATCAAATCAATTTAACTCACATATCTAAACAAAAACACATCAAACAATTAATATTTTATTAGATATTAAACCGTCAAATATATCTAAACTAATTGTATTAAACTTCTTCTTTCTCTTAATTTTGTAAACTTCAAATCCTATTATTCAGCATTGATTAAACTAGACGGCTTCTGCTTATAATGCCAAAAAGGAAAACCCAACGTTTTGCCCTTTTCTGCTAAATTAATATTAAATACAGAATGATATGATAATTCTTGTTTGGATCAACAAGACGGCTCTCACACAATGCTTCATCAATTCCCTTTGTCACTTGCTATGAAAAGAATATAGAATATTTACAAACATGATTTCTCCAACTTTTTTTTTTTTTATTGAGATTATTCACATATTAGTTTACTCAGTGCCTTATTCACTTTGGAATACTCAAGTACATCAAAATGAGTTTAATTATAATATAAAATTTAAATTAGACACACCTACAAGAATGTAGACTCTTTTAAATATACTATTTCTTTTAAAGTGGCATATCAACTTTTTATTTATTTTTATCTAACAAAAGTTTTGAATACGAGAAACAGTGTTCAGACGTGGAATTGATAGAGAGAGAGAGGAGAATTTTATATGAATAAGGTAAAGTTAAAGATAATAATAAAATGAGTTTGATATGAATTTTATTATTATTTAATATGATTTCCACTTCTAGTTAATCTATAAAAAAAAAACTTTTCATATATGTCCGTATCTTATTTTCTCACCAAAAAGGAACTATTACGTTTTGTCTTACCAATTAAATCTTGATCACCAAACAATAATTTAATTCATTATTTATCTATTATTATAAAATAATGTAAAAAATGAATGGAACAATAATTCATTTATTATTATAAAATAATGTAATAAAGTGAATGGATGAACTTAGTTCAGGAAGTTATAAAATAGCTTAGTTATAAAATAGTTCAGTGATAAAGCTGAAAGAAATTATGGATTCAACTCTACCATTAATATTTAAGAGTTATAAAATTTGTTTTAAGAATTTTGAATTTTAAAAGAAGGACTAGAGAAGTTATGTGCTCAACTCCCCATTAATAAAATGCTAACAACTAATAATTTTCGATGAGAAAAAAAAATCATATTTGTATTTAAATATGTTATATTAGACTTACATAGTTTTTCAACGAACAAAGTGTTTTTAATCAATTTAGGTTTTATAAAAGATTTTGCTAAATTTGTTTCGTAAGTAATTATGGGTGAACCATAGGACTTTGTGACATAGCTTGACCCATAATCTAGAATGATGACATTTTTTTAGGAGTTATTTTCAACTGAGAACGACTGTGGGACTTATCTAGGGAGGGTGCCTTTAGACCTTTTAAAAAATCTACAAGTCCATTATTGTCCATTATTTTGACCTTTATTTATAGACTAAAATGTAGCATTTTTAAAAACATTAACTAAAAATAGTTTTTATCAAAATATAAATTGTTTATCATAAATTTAAAATATAATTTAAACATTTATTTGTTTGTATTTATTATATAATTTCACAAAAAACTGTCACCTGAAATTTCTTACAACAAATCAAAACTAACAATTATTGAAATGAATAATTTTAGAGAAATGCATAACCATTAGGTCATCGTGTTACAATTCTTAACCCTTGATTAAGGAAACAATGATCATTTTCGTTTTTCCCGTTTTGAATGAGCTTTTAGATTTTTTTTTTCTTTTACATAGGAAGAGAAAGAAAATTTGAGTAAAACACGTACGATGAAGAATTGAAGAAAAGACGAAGACTATGGAAAATTAAAACGAAGGTTGTTGGTAAGAATCGCGATTAAGAAAGAAAGAGCGAGTTTCGTCGCGAAAAGAGTAGTGTGGCTTTTTGTGGGGGTTTTGTTTACACTAGAGAAGCTTCGTGGTGGGGGTGAGGTGAGGTAACCTTTGGAAAAGCCATAACACGATTGTGTGAGTCATAGTTTTGTCAATGGAGGATATGATTTCAATGTTTGAGATCTTTTCGTGTGGAGAATGCTATCATTGTGCCTCTCATTCTCTCATTTTATATCCACCTTCTTCACCTGTCATTTGTCAACACCAAAATTGAATGCCCTTGTTGACTTAAAAACAACCAAGTCGTGGAAATGCTTCTGCTGTTTAATAGTTCTTTGATAAAAGAAAAAGTAAATGATGGAAAATGCGAAAAATGTGGTTTCTCTCATTATCATATTGTTTATAGTTTCTTAAGAAAATTTAATTATTTTTTATACGTTGAAAACAAGAATATATTTATATGAAGTCTTATGCCGACTAAAGATAAAATAATTTTATAATATATAAGTGGGGTGTAAATCTTACCTTAAAATTTAATTTTGTGGGATTGAATTAGACTTAAAATACACTTTTTTTTTTTTTTTTTAACCTAATGACTTTTAAAAATTGTTAGATTAAGAATATCAATGTATCAAATTTTGTTTTAGTTTTGTGTTTTTCGGTTTTATCCGAAGATGTTGTCAGGAAGTGGTTGGCACAGTTTTGCTTTAGATGAATTATTATAGGTTGAAGGGTAGTGGGGGCATGCACCCAAAAGAAACAAACATTGACTTTGAAATTTATAGAGTGGACATAATGGTGGCGGCTACCACATAAGTGTTCATAAATATCATTTTTCTTTGGATCATTTTTTCTGCAACGTGTAGAACCAATTTAGAAATTTTGGATTTCATGAAAAATACATAAGTTATTCCATGGAACTATATAAGAGGAAAAAGGGGGTTTAGTGTCGTAGAAGTTTAGAATATATGGTATTATATTGAACATTTGTGATGTGGTTTATGAAACATCAACTTCTAATGTCCCCAGTTGCACCTTTATATATAATGAAGAATATTATTCCTTGTTTGAAGCTCACTTCTTCTTGCTTGATTGAAACATCGACTTAATCTAAATTCAGGCATCATTAGTGGAAAAAGGAATATGTAGGAAGAATCTTCCAATCGTCAAAAAGAAATAGAAAAATTATAAACAGATGTTGTGGAGTTGGTTATCTAGAAGTATATGCTTGGGTATCACTTTTTTTCTTAAGGAAATATTCTCCCTTTTTTTTTTAAATTCAAACGAAACAAATTGGAGTGAAGATTCGATTCATTATAAAGTAGATTGAAGGTGAGCGTATTACTCTTTTAAAATCGAAAAAATAATTAGTTTTGAGAAATTGAAAATCTAGTGCAAAGTTTATATATATATATATATATGACCATTTGTATTGATTTTTAGACCTAACAAGTGGTACCAGAATATATGATTAAAATCGGCTCAGACGAGTATTGGTTCTTGTATCGAAAGTTTTTCTGGCAAGAGTGACAGATAAACATGTTCCGTTAAGAAAAACAACGGGTAAAGAAAAAGACAGATAAGGAGTACTCGTGGTTGAAAATACTTCCATTGAAGAGGACATGTAACAATGTAGTTGAAGGGACTCACACATGAAAGAAAAATTATTAGGAATCCAATTGTGAGCCTAAGTCCCAGATTGACTAGAAATATATTCCTAATACTTTAAAAGTGTATACACCAATAATAATTAAACTAAGTTTTTCATAATTCCATTAAGAAAACTTTTTAAAAGAAGACTTTTTCTCTGATTGTTACGGCCAAAAATGTTTTGCTGAGCTAAATTTAAACCATTGCATATTGTTACTAAGAAGGTGTTCATCACGTGATTATATAGCTTCAATTTTTGATTAAAAATATATTTGAACTAAGCATATAAGAATATATACAGTTCAATTTTAAAAAAAATAATCAAACTAAAAAAATTTATGGTTTAATTTGAATAAATTTTAAATTTTAAATTTCGTATTAAAATATTTTTCTTTCTTTTGTCTTTTTACTTCCAAGCTAATAAAAATATTGAAAATTAAATTAATAAAAACATAAGACTAAATATTTAAAATCACGCGTGTTGTTTTGAGATTTGTGGTGGGACGTAGTGGATAAAAATGTCTACGGTGAAGGTGAAGAGGAGTAAAAGAATTTATGAATCACATGTGTAACATTCTTAAAAACATAACATAACATATAATATATTTTATTAGAGGGCTGAGAATATATATATATATATATATATATATATATTAACATACAATCCAAACATATACAAAATATACATATATAAAAATAACTATAAAAGATAAATAGCCAAAATAAAATCTCTACTCAAGCAAGATCATTTTCAGATCTATTTTTACTTTAGCAATTTTTTTTAATCAAAAATAAGTCCTAGAATATGGTTTGGATATTTGTTTTCTTTTCACTTTATCAAAATTTCTTTGTTTGAGCAAACATAAAAAAAAAAAAAAAAAAAAAAAAAAAAAATTTTTAAAAAAAAAAAAAATATATTTATATGAAGTCTTATGCCGAATAAAGATAAAATAATTTTATAATATATAAGTGGGGTGTAAATTTTACCTTAAAATTTAATTTTGTGGGATTGAATTAGACTTAAAATACACTTTTTTTTTTTTTTTTTAACCTAATGACTTTTAAAAATT
>Ga0214543_1008576_pt1 | contig 16612 bp, 15 predicted proteins | sample CNSS2metaG_FD_160094 | JGI IMG/M metagenome (GOLD analysis project Ga0214543, IMG submission 160094) | Root nodule microbial communities from cowpea collected in UCLA plant growth center, Los Angeles, California, USA - CNSS2 | ecosystem: Host-associated > Plants > Roots > Nodule | place: USA... | reverse complement strand
TACCTTTGTCTTGTCCTTAGAATCTTTAGAAGCATTAGAGTTCTTGGAACTCTCTTCCTCTCTCCTAGCTTGCATTTGAACTTGATCACTAGCAACTTGGCTAGGAGTGAGGGGATGCAACACAAAATTTTTTGAATGATGTTGGATGGTGATCTCATTGGTCTGGCCATTGTGTAAGGTTTTATGATCAAATTGCCAAGGCCTCCCTAAGAGAATATGGCAAGCTTCCATTGGGATTACATCACATAAAACTTTATCTTTAAATTTCCCAACGGAGAACTTGACTTTTACTTGATGTTCAACTTTGAGATCCCCATCTTCATTAAGCCAATGAAGTTTGTAAGGTTTGGGATGGGGTAACAAAGTCAAATTCAACTTCTCAACCAATCTTGTGCTACAACAATTACAACAAGATCCACTATCAATGATCAAAGAACAAGTGCTGGAAAACCAAAATGGAACCTAAAACAAATTTGCACCAATGAAGGAAGGAGTACTACAAGATGAATCAATGGAGATTCATGTAGCCTCAATGTCAAACAGTGGAGAGCAACAAGAACATGAAAAAAACAACAGCAAAATTGAAGAAAATAGTGGAGAAGAGAGACAAAACGGAAATTGAAACAAGAGACAAGTATGGACCAAAAACCTTACCCAAACCAAGAGGATGGATGCACCAAAGGCTTGGATGGCTCTAGATACCAATTGATGGACGTCCTTGGTGTAGGAGAGGAAGGAAATCCATGGAGAATGATGAGGAAGAGATGGATTGCAGCGAAATTTGGAGAAATAGATGAAAGTAGGTCTCGGAAATGGAGAATTTGGTGAAGATGAAGAGTAGAAGTGAAGCTATGGTATGGAAGGTGGCTAGAGGAGATGAAGGAGAAGGTTAGCCATGTATGCTCTCAAATTAATAGAAGTTTGGAGTGATCTCAAATACTAGCATCTATTAGAAATTCAAGAGTAACCATTACAATATTTGAGTGGCTCTATTTATTGGCACATGGCCGACCAAATGAAGAGAAAGGGCAACAAAGATGAAATGCAAATATAGCTTGGAGAAGAAGCTTGATTAGAGACCATGTGATGTAGTAGATGAGTCTTGATGATGCCAAGTGGCATATCACACTCTCTTTGCCCAAGTCACACGCACCATGCTTCCATCACATTCTCCTTGCTTAGTTCATGTTTTGCTTGCATCCAAATGGAGAGTCACTCAAGTAATTCTAGGCCAAAGGTAGCAAATTGGGCTCGGCCCAATTGATCCCAAAAAGTGTTCTAGCTTTTATTGAAAGCAAAGCCTAAACAATGGCCCAATTTAAATCTAGACTACTTCCTTCATGCATCATCTCATATTTTAGAGATTTCTTTAGCCCATGTGAATAATGTAAAAAACCCATGATTGACTTGATCATCTTGTGAGAGGCTCATGTGAATCTTTCTCATCATGCTTCTAGTGATTGGGCCTTGATGTGGACTTGGGCTTGTTGATGCATTTTAGGTTGGGCTTGTTGGGGTCACATCACAGAGGAATACGAATTTGAGAGTGAAACGTGAGTTTTGAGAAGGAATTAAAGGGAGGACATTGGTGCTCAAGGGAAGACTCATAATTCCAATTTTTTTAAGCAAAGGAATCCAAGTTTGGGGAGCTTTACGCGTTAAAATTTACGTTTAAGTGTGAATTGCATGATATATATTATGAAATGCATGAATACTTCCCGTTCTGCTTGAATTTTTGCGTTTCTGGAAAATTCCCAAAAACTACCTGGCGGGCTCATCATGGATATGCAAAAATTTGAGTTCCTGAAGAGGAACCGCCTGGTGGTAGAGTCCCGGCGCTAGGCGACGCAAGGCTGCAACTCATTTATGGGTTTTTCTTGATAAACTGCCCAGCGATGATGAACACCCGCTAGGCGACACAAGCTATCTTGGTTTGATTTTTGGTTTCTTTGAGTTCTAGGGTATGTTGATTAGTGGACCGGGTGCGAAAGTCATTAATTAATCAATTGGAAGGAGAGAATTCGTAAAGTTCATGAGAAGCTAAGGAAAATTGGAGGGTGGTGGCATACTCTTGTTTTAGGATTGAAAAATTTGGGGAATTGTAGATTTGGAATCAATTGCAGCTGGAATTGGATTGGGATGACAATTTTATATGTTGAATTACCACTAGAGTGCAGATGAGTGTGTTAGAATTCATTGAAGTAGTCAAATTTGGGTGATGCGGATTTTGGGTTTTTGTAGATAGGAGCAGCATCAATTCTAGAAAATAACGCACCGCCTGGCGGCTCCTAGGCTTCCGCCAGGAACCACCGTAGCAGTGACATCCATGGAATTCTTTGTGGGTGGAAGTTTGCAGGTGCAGGACAAATGTTGGGGTTCTTGGAATAGCAAGAACTGCCTGACGGCACCTTGGTTACCGTCAGGCGCCATACTAGAGATGTGCGTGGTTTCTATTCATGAAAGACGTTGTTTTTCATACTTTTCGCGCAAAAGGAACTGTCGGGCGGTGGTTTAGTCCCGCCAGGCGCCACCTTCCTCCCTTCTGGGCGCTAGGCGCCATCATTTTTCTGATTTGCATAGTTTTCGTAAAACTACATTTCTCGGTTCGTTAACCGTCCTATTTAGGTCAAATTTGGACAAGTGGTCCATCACATGTAGTTCTTCACTTTGAACGATGGAGATTTGATTTGGAGGTTAGTAGCTAGAGATATACGTTACTCAATATTGCTGATTTTGGAGTCTATAAAATACATGAATAAGCTCTTGATAATTTCAAGTAACTTCTAATGAAGCATGATTGGGTTATGTGGTAAGTCTTTAGCAATTTGAATGTTCCTTTGGGTTAGTCACATGTGGAGATTGGTTATTGGTGAATCCATGTGTGTCAATATTAATTTGCATTGGTGCATAAGATCAAGTGCTTAAATTGTTAAAGTGTTGTTGCTTATATTTGTTTGAGCATGCATTATTATTAAGTTAGAATTGAATGCTAGCATGGATTTAAAAGGGGAAATATCTATATGAAATGTAAATGGATTGATTTTACTTTGTTCTAGGTGCTTAAAAACCAGTACTGCGCAAGTACTAGTGTAGCGCTTGGCGATGGTGTTTGACCACCAGGCGATACCTACAAAACCAGTAGAGAATTGAAGCGTGTGGCGCTTGGCGATAAGGGTTGTCCCTCCAGGCGATACTTGTAGAAACAGTAGCATTAGAGGCGCTTGGCGCCTGGCAGCACGTGTCTCCCGCTAGGCGGTCTGGAAGCCTTTTGCGCCTGGCGACTCGTGTGGAGCGCTAGGAGATTTTTGATGAAGCAAACATTGTGTTTTTCTTGCTTTGGATATGTGTGGTCTGCGAGACTTTGGGCGATATCTCAAGGGTCAGATGCTGGAGTATTCCTGGAGTTGTGGCTTAGGATGAAGGGTAATACGAGTATTCTTTGAGTTGTGGCTCGGAATAGCGAGTGTTCCTGCATGTGTTCTGCAAGTGATGGCTTGTAGGTTGGACAACAACGATAGTTTGAGATTATCAACCAAAGACGTAAAACATGGATTACATGGTGGTGGCCATGGGTGATGAGACCAAAGGATGGAGTTCCTTTAATGTGTGTGTTTGTTATATAAATTGTTGCATATGTTTATATTCCTTTAGCTCACCCTATCTGCATGTGTTTGGCGATGATTGTGTACACGGTACACGGAAGCAGGTGATGTTTCAGGTGGTTCTGGTGGAGCTTAAAGCCGGAGTGTGGGCTAGTTGGGAAACTTTGTGGCAACGTTTCATCTTTTTTTATGAGTTTTAAGGATTTCTTGTAATTAGTAGAATTATAGAACTTGGCTTTATAATGAAACCGATTTTGATAATGTTTTGTGTTTATAACAATTGTAATTAAGTTGGTTTTATCGATGTAATAAAGTTTTAAATTCTCGCGGTTTTGGGAAAATGATTTATTATAAATGGAGTATTATTATTAATTTTTTATTTTATTATTTAAAATTCGTAATATCCGGGCGGAATGTTACATTAGACATAGGTAAAAACTTATCTTTTCTTTTGTAGACATAATGTAACATGTAGGAGGCAAATAAGTGCACTTACCAACCTCCTTTAGTGCCAAGTCTTCTCGGATATTCATTTCAATCAAATCCAACCGAGCATTTACTCATCTATTGTCTTTTCCTGCATGTTAAGTAGTGTACCAATCAAACTATCATGCACATTCTTCTCCATATGCATTACATGTATGCAATGTCTAACCTTTAACTTTGACCAATATGGGAGATCAAAGAATATTGATTTTTCCTTCCAAGGGCTCGTTGCAAATGATTTCTTGTAGATGTGCCCAAATACATGCATTTTATTAACTTTTTCATGAACTTGAAAGTCATTCAATGGAATTGGTGCATCGTCATTCTCTTGATGTCCATTAAATGGCTTTTTTAACCTATGATAAGGATCATTAGATTGCAAAAATCTCTGATGGCACATATAATTGTCTTCCTTCCGTATTTCAATTGATAGGCTGTAATGTTTTCTTCACATATAGGACATGCTTTATGATACTTGACACTGTATCCTGAAAAATTACCGTAAGCTGGAAAGTCATTCATGGTACAAAATAACATTGCACGAATCATGAAAGTCTCAGAAGCAAAATCATCAAATGTTTCAACCCTATCCACCCACAACATCTTCAAGTTTTCAACTAATGGACTGAGATAAACATCTATGTCATTTCTAAGTTGTCTTCGACCAGATATCATTATAGACAAAATCATGTACTTTCTCTTCATGCAAAGTCCGGGAAACAAGTTGTAAATGAATAATATAATGGGCTAATAATTGTGATTGGTACTTAAATTACGAAATTGATTCATTCCATCGGTAGCTAAACCAAAATGAATATTTCTATATTCTTCACTCAGTACAGCGCTCTCTCACGTTAAGCCTATCGCCTAGCGGTTACCAGTAGACCGCCAAGCGCCATACCAGAACAGTACCTTACTGATTTTGTTTTGGCACCTCAGTTAGTCTAATCTACTGCATAACTCAATTCCATGGACCAAATAGAGACTCCAATATCGAATCCTCATTATGGTTAGTCTACAACTATCATATGTAATCAAGTACCTATACTTTACAATGATCAATCCATCGGATTCAAGTTTCCTCCATTAATAAGAACACTACCATAAAATAGGAACTTCATCCACCCTATGAATATAGCCAGCACCTCACTACCTGAAATCACATCCCTAAATATACCACATACTTTGGTTGACTCCACGGTCACGTACTTCTCTCTTACCCAATTCATATGCTTATTCCCTCTTTTTGCATTCTTTCATCCTTTCGTCTTTCTTAACTATCATCCAAGACCTAGAATTATCTAGTCCCAACCCTTGCTCAGATTGTCACCTATTTGATCTGCAATCCATCTTACATTTCCCTTATTTTTTTTTCTTATGTTTCATTTTCCGCAGACACACTCCAGATTTTCCTAAAAACCACTCTGATAAAACTCTGTTGCCTGGCGGCCAATTAACTGCCGCCAGGTAGTGCATCAGATCATGGGTACCATACCCAGATTTCTGCACCCACGCTCAATCACCAAATTGCCAGGATTTGATTCCGCTTTGACTTCTAACAACACACCATTCGTTTTACGTAATTTATTAAACCCGCTCTCAATCATATCACTCATTGTATCCCATCAGATTTCCAAACCCCTAATTATATACACAAATCAACAATCATTGAATTCCTTCCTTTAACTCACAATTCCTCTCTTCTCTACCCTAATGACAATTCAACCCGTGCCAACATCAGGAATATCATGGTTTTATACAACCTCGTAGTTATAGTAGTTAATGGCAATCAACATAATACAACTCACACCACATTTCAATCAATAGTGTCAGCACAGCATACATTGCCTGGCGGCTCAATCTCACCACCAGGCAGTTCATAGCAGAAACAACGTTTTTGGGTCAAACTGATGTGCTGCCTAGCGGCACCTTCATGCCCGCCAAGCGGTTTCTGGGCAAGAACCCATAATTTTTTTGAAAACAACGTCAGACAGAGAAGAAATTCATACATTTACACATGGCAGTACAAAATCAATCGATCACGAATATAAACACAATAAGCAACTCCCCTAACCTGGATTTCCCGCTCCAAATTGAGATTCTCACTCTCCTTGCACACCTTCCTCCCTTTGCTAAAAGAAAGCACTTCAACTCTTCTCTCCCTGGCCTCTTTCATGAACCAGACTCACCCCTTCTCACTCTCTGAACTGTTTGCACTCTTCCCAGATGAATCTTTCCTCCCTTCTCTCTTCTCTCCCAAGCTTAATGTGCCCTAATTATTCTTTAATTTGCTAAAACGAATTTTATTAAATAAAAATCATGATTAAGGCCATTTAATGGATATCAACCCATTATTTTTCAGCCCCTACGTTGCCCCTCCATTATCTGCTAGGTTTCCCAACCCTTTCATATTCATGCCCAAAAGAAATTGGCAAAAAGAAACTATTTAGTTCTCAACAAGGATTGAACCCACAACCTTCTAATTACAACACCAGTGCATAACCAAATCAACCAATCATGTTTCGTGATAAGTCCTACAATTTTAGGAATTTATCATCATGCCACGCATTCAATATTTCATTAAACAAAAATGCATGAATTAAATAACATTCAAGTGGCACACATAGGACTCAAACCCAAGTCCTCACACACAATCAAAGTACTCTCAACCACTTGAGCTAGTACTTTTCCACATCATAGTTCCACGCATTAATTGCTTTAAATATTTCTATTACCCTCCATAATTAAATAATTATTTAAATAACTATTTAATTTTCTTGGGTCTTACAGTGTTGAGATCACTCCACCCTTCTATTAATTTGAGAGCACACATGGCTATCCTTCTCCAACATTTCTTCTAGCCACCTTCCATTCCATAGTTCCATTTCTACTCTTCACCTTCACCAATCTTCCTTGGCCAAGAGTTTACAACACCTCCTCCTCTGCATTGTTATGGATCTCCTTCCACTTCTATTCCAAAGAAGTCCATCACACCTTCTGCCTTGGTTCAATTGAAAATCGAGGCATATCACCATCTTCTGCCTCGGGACCTAACACCCGAGGCCATAAAGTCTAGAAAAAAAAAAGAAAAAAAATTGTTGAGTAGGCCACATTACTGCCTCGAGTTAGTAACAACCGAGACATAAATTGGATGTACTGTCTCGGGCAAGTAACAACCGAGGCATAAAGCTTTTGTTTTAAATTCAAAATTCCAAGTAGCGGGAGGGGGGAAAATTTGGAGAGGCTTTAGGCCTCGAGTCCCTTAGAACCGAGACATAAGAGACTAGTTTCAGCCTTGGGTCAACTAGTAATTGGGGCATAAAACGTTGCATAAATTACAAAATTGCCATCGCATGTTTATATGCCTTGTTTCCGCTATAAAGAAGGCATAAAGCCCGAGTTAGAAAGCCAAAAATGCACTAGTGATTATGAGCTATTTTTACAAAAAATAATTAGCATAATTGATTACCACATAATATAATTGATTATATGTGTCAGTTTTTGTTTTACGAATAGTGTTTTCAAGATCTCTATAAAATAGGTATCATTGGTTTTGTTAAGATAACTTTTTAAGCAATCAAATAAAGAGGTATACAATTGTTTTCTAAGATCGTTACATAATTTCTAAGTGCTCAAAAGATTTGAAATATTCCAAAGTGTTGTGTTGTAAACTGGGTTTGAAAGTGCTTTATTATGTATCCTCTTTCAATTTTTATTTCTAGATTGTTTCTATTTTTATTTTTTTTGTGTTTTGTAATCTACTATGTATTTTAGTAGAGTGTTTTGCAATCTACTATGTATTTAAATATAGTGTTTTGTTAGTTTCTTTGTATAGAGTTGATAAGGATAGATATCTTCTTGGATAGTCAAATAGTGGATAAGGCCAAGAGCCTCTTGAAGGCAACCAAGAGTGGATAAGGTGATATTTAGAGAAAGATTGAGGCTAATATCCTCTTAGAGTGTTGTAATTGTTGTTTACTTTTTTTTTTCTTTAGTAGAGCAAGTTTTTCTTAAGGGAAAAGTTGAGACTAGATGTAATATGAATGATGATTCGAATTAGTATAAATTGTGTGTTTTTCTTCTTTCTTTATCTCCTTTATCTTTATTTTCAAACCATTTCACTCTTTGTTTAAACAAAGGAAGTCTCTTTTTCTAACAATTGGTATGATAATTGGCATTATCATGTTTTTATTATGTTTATTTTTTTTATCTTTTATTGGTATTTTTATTATTATCTTTTTAAATAAGTAAGGGTTTATATTTTGTAGATAAGTGGAAATCTCAAAGATTTAAGAAGTTATCAACATAATCAATAATCAATAGAGTTGGTTACTTCAATTACAAATTCAAGTACAAATTCCAAGCCTAGTCCAATTCTAGAAGTCTTTAAATAAAATGCTCTACAGATTTAAAAATCAATCATCCTTTTGGGGAACCTCCCCTTTTCGGGGAGAGATGAAACTTAATTCTTTAGTGGAGACTCATTCTAAAGGCTACAAACATTCATCATTGTTCTTTTTCTAGTGTTCAGAATATAGAAGACTAACTAACTTTTCTTTACCAATTTACTGTTCCATTATCACTTAAGTCTTAAACTTTTCACTACATTGTGAAGGTGTGTTTTTTAATGTGTTATTTTGCAATGAGATGTAGTATAGATAACTAGAAAATATTAGTAATAACAATTGTAGTTACTGTGATAACGTTGTCGTTGACGCGATCAAATTAATACTACTAAACTATAGCAACTTCAGTATTGCTAAGATAATAGTTAAGGAAATAGAAAGGGTAAAGTTAACCCTAAGTCGTCTACCAACGAACACATAATTGATTTTTAACAAGTTAGTTCTTATAAAATCTATACAAAAGAGTTAGTCAAACAAAATAATAAAAATATAGGAGGATTAAGATAAACAAGAAAGAAATAGAAAAGATAAAAAGAGATAAAAACAATAGTAAAGAAAATAGATTGATTCCATTGCTTTTTTAAAAATAGATTCATCATCAGTTATCTAAAGATTATTGCTCAATTAATTATTGTTGTAGATTTACAAATTAATCAATGTAAAGTCTCAATTAATTTGTTGGCGTTCTCACTTTTAACCAAAGTACAGTCTCAATTAAAAGTGAGAACTTTTAGATTATCCACAGTAAATTCAACCAAAGTACAGTCTCAATCAAATTTTACTATGCCTAATCATATCTATTCTTTTATCTCCTCACCAAATAAAAAGCTTAATTAATCAAAGTAAATTCTCAATTAATTTTCGTTAGAGTAAATACCTTTAATCAAAGTTAAGTCTCAATTATTGGTAAAAACTCATTTAATCACATGAAAATTTCTAAATAAAATCAAAGTAAAATCTCAATTAGATTTAAAAACCCTTGGACTCATATGATCAACATGCATATAGATTTAAAATAATTACTTTTTATGTGATTCAAAGATAAAAGACATAGATGAATGAAAACCTCAACAATAATAAAAAGAACAAAGAAATTATTTTATTCTAACCTTAGAATCCATAATGAAATTACAATGGAATCAACCCAAGAAGTTTAGCAATCCATAGAATGCAAAAGTAAAATAAAAGTAGAAGAAGAATAGAGAGAAAAAGGAAACGAAATTAGGTCCCTCTAAGGGTTCCAAAACCCGAGCTTTTTCTTTCTCTACTTCCCCCTTGGACTCTTTATATAGGACTTAGACTGGGCTTTTCGGTTGCAAAAATCTCTCAAATATCTTTTAAAATAAAGATAAAGATAAATATTCAAAGATATTTGGAGAAATAGTCAGTTTTTAAAAATATTTGACAAATATAGTTAGTTAATTATTTATGATATAATTAAATAAATAAATTATTTAAAAATATCTAATAAATTATTACCAAATAATATTTGCATTAATTTTCTCAATAAATCATTTTCAATCCTATAGTCCAAATTTGCTGGAAAATCCAAAAAGATGAATATTTGCACTTAAACCCTTTTAATTTGACCAGTCTTTGACCAGATTTGAACATTTGACCAGAGTTGACTGCTTGACTGTCCATTGAGAAACTGACACGTGTCATTCCCTCCTCTCTCCCAAAATTAGGGTTTCTGCCTCCTTCATGGATTGTGGCTAAAGGTGCAGATCTAGTGGCGGCCAACGGCGTGCGGCGTCGTGGTCGTCTTCTCCAGTGATAGCGAGGTGCAAGGATGACTTGGAGGCTTCACGGTAGCTACTGCGTTGCATTTTCTGGCGACGCTGCTTGCTTCACGTGTGTGTGGTGGTTGCAGGTGCACGTCGCTACTCTAGATGGTTTCGCTGGAGCTTTCATGGCTTGTTTTGTTGTTGAATGCGTCGTCAAAGATGGTAGAGTCACAAGTGTAGGCTCTCGCATGGTGCAATTGCAGGTTCAAATGTCGGTGAGATGAAAAACGAAACTGCAATAGATGCGTGACTATGATGCCTTTCGAGTTGCAGGTGTTGCTGTGAACGGTGTACGTGAATCTGGTTCGCGTTTTCCGACGAGTTATTGATTCACGATGGAGGCTTGGAGGCGCACTGCAGTGATAGTTTCCGTAGGGTGCAGGTCGGGTGCAGGTTCGTTCTAGTGGACTGCTCGAAGGATTCGTGATGGGTGTTGCATTTGCCATGGTGACTGTTGTTCGTAAACATGACAGGAGTGATATTGCACCGTCAAGATGAAGATGGAACTACGATGGTTGAATGCTGCTGTGGTGGCCAACATCAATGGCTGACAGTTGTGGGCTGCTATTGGATGAAGGTGCCTAGGGTTTGAGGGAAGAAGATGGTGATGACGTGGCACTACTTCATTGGACAAATTCTTTAGTTGAGATAATGCCCACATGGCCTCTTCTGATTGGTCAACTCAATTAGTGGAGGATTGCCACATGGCAGCATCTGAGTGCATCTAGTTTAAGTGGTAAGAGGGGTGCAACTTAGTAAAAGCTAGGAGTGCAGAACAGGCTTTTTAAGTGGTCCACTTGCAGGAGGAGTATGTAAAATAAAAATTGGGGGTGCAGAAGTGATTCTTCCAGAACTTGCTAATTTCAGCCTTATTTAAAGGTGGTTTGTAACTTCAATTAATTTATTTTCCACCTTGAATGAGCTTAATCTTAACTTCAGCTACATCAACAAACGTTAAAATATCCAAAAATAATTTATGCAGCTAAAAATCACTTTTTAACACATTTTTATCACACAAGCTCAAACAGCCTAATTATCAGAACTATCAATTAAATCATTTTTAAACACACAAATTCAATTAAATACCCAGAATTAAACACTGAATGAGGACAAAAATATGCATTCACAACAGTGATTTCAACTTTACCATAGATTTGCAATATGTTATACATTTTTCATCTATACTTTTATTTGTACTTATGGTTCTTTCAAGAAGAGGACATTCAAAGAAAAGATGGAGTAGTTCTTGAAGCAAAAATATATACATATGCTAATAAGATGACCATGAGTAGATGAAACTTATTTTACAACACATTTAGTTGAAGAATCTTATGTCAAACTCTGTTGATCTTCCTAACAAGGGATATGATTACACCAATCTACTGTTGATATACTACATGAAGATTAGTTACGTTAAATTGTATGACAACTTTAAAACTTGCATATTTATTTAGAGTTATTTCTATTTTGATTTTATGCTAGATTATGTAAGATGAATTTTTAAACTACTTTTTAGTACATTATATAAGGGAGTTGATTGTTATATAACATAATTAAATTTGTAGCATTTATAAATAAGTTACAAAATTGTTTATAACCAAGTCAAAATATTATTTATAAGTAAGTAAAATTATGTACATAAAATTAGTTATTTAACACCAAATTATATTGGTTACCATATGTTTTTATTTTTTGTGACCGATTTAACAAACAATTTAGCCATTGATTTAGTCAATGATAACCACTGATTTAACAATTCTTTAATCATTGAGTTAGACTCAACTATCAATAACTATTTTAATTAGATTAAAAATCGTACTTATTAGCCACTCATTTGACAATTCTTATAGTGATATATTTTCATAACTTTGATGTCTCATACCACCATGTTTTTTTAATCGTACCACCATTAGAAAAGCATGGTGGTATAGTTGTAAAAAAACAAACTATTTAATGACGATTCTACGAGTAACCATGTTGAAATTGCCACGTAGGGAAAACAATGACGGTTATGTATTAGATATACCACACTAACTTCTCTTGCTAAACAAATAGGTTTAAGGAATGATATCTATTAATAATACAATTGAAGGTAGCACAAAAGGCAACTTTTTAAATGACCCACAAAAAGCAAAACACACAAAATTAACTAAAAATAGCATTTTGTAACACTCTCTTTGATTGATAAGTGGCACAGTCTCGCGACGACACGTGTCACTCATCTTCTAAACCCTAATTCCTTCACACTCCACTCTTCTCTCACTCTTTGTCGTCAACACTCTTCTCTCACTGTCTCTCTCTACCCTAACCCTAACAACTCTTCTCTCACTCTCTTTCTCTCTCTCTCTCTGCCGTAATCCTAACAACTCTTCTCTCACCCTCTGCCGTCAACACTCTTCTCTCACTGTCTCTCTCTGCCGTCACGCTACTTTCCTGCTTTCTTTCACGCTACTTTTTTTCGATCATTTTGTGGATTTGCCTTCACCTTTTCCTCTTCATGTTTTTTTCTCTCATCTCCGATCATTTTTTCGTTTTGTATTTATGGTTTTTTAGGTTTTATCCGATGAGTTTTTGTTTTTGCCTTCACCGTTTACTCTTTATGTTTTTTCTACCATCTCCGATCATGTTTTCGTTTTGTTTTTATGGTTTTTTTAGGTTTTATCCGATGAGTTTTTGTTTTTCCCTTCACCGTTTACTCTTTATGTTTTTTCTATCATCTCTGATCATGTTTTCGTTTTGTTTTTATGGTTTTTTTAGTTTTTTCCCGATTAGCTTTTGGCTTTGCCCTCACCGTTTACTCTTTATGTTTTTTCTATCATCTCCGATCATGTTTTCGTTTTGTTTTTATGGTTTTTTTAGGTTTTTCTCGATTAGTTTTTGGTTTTGCCTTCACCGTTTACTATTTTTTTTTCTATCATTAACTCTTCTCTCTGATCATGTATTCGTTTTGTTTTTATGGTTTTTTTTATGTTTCTTCCGATCATTTTTTGTTTTTTCCTTCAACGTTTACTCTTTATGTTTTTTCTATCATCTTTCATCCTCTTCGATCATTTTTTCATTTTTTTATTGTTTTTTTAGGTTTTTTCGTATCAGTTCTTGGTTTTTCATCATTTTTTACCACTAGGCTGATTTCACATTTTTTAGGTTTTCTGCCACCAGGTTTTGGTTTTGCCTTCATTGTCTATTCATTTTTATAGGATTATTTAACATTTTTATTGATTACCTATTTTGTAGGTTTTGAAGATTGATATACAAGATGTCTCCAAATGACAGTCATGAGTTTAGTCTGAAGTTGGAAGTCATTGGAACTCACTGAGTTTTGTTAAAGTTGGAACAGTGATTATTATTTTTAATTTTGATATGCATTGATATTATTTTCATCTCAATTTATTCTGTTCATGTTTTATTATCAATGGTTGTTGATTTCTTGGTTGTTGATGTTGTTGTATTGTATCAGATGTAACGGTATTAAATCATAATTAGTTTTTAAGATTATGTTTGGTTTTTGTTTTTTGATTTTTTTAAAAGGAATTGCTCAGTTTTCTTCATTGCAACCCAAGGTGGATCTGTTTTCTCAGTTAGTGTTTGAATTCAATGCAGAGGAAGTAATGTTTTTTATGCATATGATATCATTTTAGTTTTGATTTGTAACCTTATAATTTATTTGTAAGCTTATGATGAATTTTTTTTATGTAGGTTTAGCCATATTTTATGTTGGAGTCCTCAGTTAATTAACATCAGGTCTTTTCTTTCCTTTATCTTCGATGCAGCTACATGACTGCATCATGTTACTTCTTTCCTTTTTCAGCTTTGTCATCTCTTCATAGTTTTGTTTGTCTTCTTTCGTTTTTCTTCTTTGTTGTCTTCATATTTCCTTTTCTTGAAACCTTCAAACAATATCTTTATTTCCTTTTAAATGTCCTACAACTTTTATTTTTCTTTTGTTGTCTACCATATTTTCCTTTTATTCCACAACATTGAGCCGTGTGAAAAAGAGCTTTTGTTTTTTTCTATGTTCTTCATATGTTTGGCCATTTTCTTTTCCCACATTTTACTCTTTTTCGGAAACCAAAACCAGAGTATGCATATGGTTTTGGTTTGAATGAACCATAGTATGCATTTCATAAAAGTTGTTTTTCTTTCTTCTGTCCCCTTCATATGTTTGACAGTTACTTATCCCGATTTTTACTGAATTTGTGTAACCAAGACCACAGCATGCGTATGGTTTTACTTTTCATTTATTATCTCTACAAATACATCAGACTATTCTTATGTTTTTATGTTCTATACAAATACATCTATCCACAACATCCTTTCTTCACTATTGTCTAATTTTCCGTTTTCTTTACACCATGTCTGCTTTGAAAAAACAAACCCAGTCATTACAAGAACTGAACCTGGAGAAGGAAAGCTGGAATATTAATGCAAAAGTGGTAAGGCTATGGTTTGTAGAAGATTACACAAAAGGAAAATCTCCATTTTCCATGGAGATTGTTCTTCAAGACAAAGAGGTACTATACCATACTATAAACGTCCGTCATTTTTTTAGTTTTCTTAATTTTTTTAGTTACAATGTTATATTATAATGTGATATATGAAATTTTTTTTGCAGGGTGTCCTAATCCATGCGTCTGTTAGACGCACACTGATATACAAATTTCAATCTGAAATCAAAGAGGATAAGGTTTACTTCATTCAGTCTTTTAGTGTTTCATGTAATAGTGGTTCTTATAGAATTACAAATCACGCCTATAAGATCAACTTCCAATTTGGAACCAAGGTGAATTTGGTAGAATCTACCTTAGTTCCCAATATTAGTACTGCATACACCCCTTTTTCAACCATCAAAGCACCTGGTTTTGACATAGATTACTTAGTTAGTAAGTATATTAATATTTTTTCTTCTTTGTGTTTAAATTTTTATTCATGTTATATTTTTATTCATGTTATATTTTTTTTAGATGTCATTGGAAAGTTTACTAGTGTTGGAACAGAGAGAGAGTTAGAGAAAAGTGGTAAGAAGACTAAGATGAATGTCATCCTTATTGAATCTGATGGGTAAGAGTATTATTCTTCTTTTATTTTATGTTTAACATTATTCTTATCTAACGAAATTTTACATCATGCAATAGTTATCGACTGGAGTGTACTTTATTTGGTGAATATGTTGATATGTTAAATGCATTTCTTGCCTCTGGATAGGATCAATATGTTGTCATTGCTTTACATTATTGCAAAGTCAAGATCTTCCAAGGTAACTAACTTTTCGACATTTTTTACAAATGTAGTAATTTTTTAAAAATTGTTTGACATCTTTATATATTTTATAGATAAAGTTTCTATTCAAAACTGTTTGAACTGTACGAGGATAATTTTTAACTGTGATGGTGAAGATGCTACCAAGTTGAAAAAAATGTAAGTACATTTTGCTTTTTTTATTTTCATTTTTTATTTTCGTTTAATTTGCCTGTTCTTTTTTTTTTTGTAGGATGTGGGATAGTACTGAATCTCTTTCTCAACCTCTTACCCAACTTGGTCAGTCTTCAAAAGTTAGCTTAGAAGAAGATTTCATTAAGCTGCATCCTAGATGCTCAATTGAAGGTCTCAAAGATTTTAAACAGGTTAAATTGTTTTCCTCTCTCTTTCATTTAAATTTTTTAGTTTGAATACTATGCTTTATATTGTTGCATTATTTATATTCCAGGAAAGTACTTATGTAGTGAAGGCTACTATCAAACATGTTCTAGATCATGATGATTGGTGGTACATAGCATGTATCTACAACAAAGCTGTTTATTCTGACTCCAAAATGTTTTTTTTTTTAGAAATGTAACAAACATGTCATTAAGGTTACACCTAGGTAATATTATTAATCTTCATAATTCTTTTTTCTCTAATTTTACTAATTTTACTAATAGACATATTTGAATAAATCACTAATGTTCTATTTTTCTTTGCTTAGGTTTAAACTTAGACTTCGTGTAATTGATGCTACTGATTCTACAACTTTTGTTGTATTTGATCGTGATGCAAGTGCAATGTTGAAGAAATCATGCTCTGATATTCTTGACTTACAAGACAAGGTTAAGTATCCTATATAGTGAAATAAATCATGATCAAATTCTTTTTCATTAAGTTCAATCATCTGCATTTCTACTTCTTTTCATAGTACACTACTGCTGGTAACTTGCCTAAAGAGTTTGAAGTCCTCATTGATAAGACCTATCTGTTCAAAGTTGAGTGCAAGAATGATTATAATAGCAAATTTGAGCAATCATTCAGAGTTAAAAAAGTCTGCATGGATGAAAAAATCATTGAAAGCTTTAGTGAT
>Ga0214543_1008575_pt1 | contig 16615 bp, 6 predicted proteins | sample CNSS2metaG_FD_160094 | JGI IMG/M metagenome (GOLD analysis project Ga0214543, IMG submission 160094) | Root nodule microbial communities from cowpea collected in UCLA plant growth center, Los Angeles, California, USA - CNSS2 | ecosystem: Host-associated > Plants > Roots > Nodule | place: USA... | reverse complement strand
TTTTTTCTCTCTTCCTCCTTTGTAGTGTTTTTCCTTTACAGCAGTGACAACAGCAGAGATGACGACAGAAGTGGTGTAGTGCAGTGACAAAGGATAATTCAATCTTCTTCTGCCAGTAGGGCGTGGATTTAGTAATTAAGGGGTGCAGGAATCAATAGCTACTTCTGTGATAGTCTTGCAGTTATATTGTGGGTGAGTAAGCTGGAGCCTGATTATTATCAATACTATAATAAATGCAAATCAGGAAAACTAAAAATCCATTACCATAATTGTCTTCCAATTCATTTAATAATAAATCAAGGCCCAAATGTCTAAGTAAATAATGAGAGCTTCGCTACCATTATTACATAATAATACATTTTTTTTTCTTTTGTAAAGTTTTGAATTCCGTTCGATACTATTATTTTATAAAAAGGCTACCTTTCCTTCTTTACTGCATCATCTAAGAAGAATGTTCTTATTTTAAGCTGTCCATGCCGTATTTGTGTTTTCTGTTTCTTCTTTTAATGAAAGAACGGTAAGAAAATTACGACTCTTTATCAAGAGCCAGCGATGATATAATTTTCAACCGATGATTATTCAAAAAATTATCATTTAAATAATTATTGCAAGTATAAACATTTGGATTCAAATAAATTGTAACTAATTTATATTAATAAATATCTAAATTTAATATGGGAACAGGAACATATGGGCAGCTAATTATAAAAAGAAAAATAATTTTTTAACTATATTAAATTTTGATAATTATTTTTTTTTTAATTTTAAGTGATATATTTTAAATAATTTCATATATTTTTATTTTTTTTATATTTTAAAATTATTTAGAAGATGTCACTGTCTAGAAAAATATTGTATATATTAGAAATTTAAATTTGTTAGTCGGTATAAACTTTTTCTACGTTACTCGTAGTTTTCAAGCTACCTAAGAGAATGTTGGCCCACCGCACCATACAATTTACATTCATTTTTAAAATTTTTGTATTGTTATTATGTAGTGTGATTTCTCGTTAAACATAACGAAATATTTGTATTAATTATTTTATTAATATCTTATATGCAAATTTCATATTTTATTCCGTGATTCATTTTAATAAGTATTTTTTTAACTGTTATATTTGTTGTGAAATCTCATGTTTACAAGATATTCAAATTTAAAACTAAAAAATTACAAATAACTTTTTTACCTTTTCAAATGAGTAAATAATTAATTCAGTATAATAAGTATTTTATATTTTCTTTGTAGTATTATAAAACAATTTTTTTTTTGTTAATGTTTAAAGTGATTGAATATTCATTGACCTTCTTAAATATTAGTGATTAATAGTTTAAACAAAATTAGTGAAATTAAAATTTATATTAAGATTATAATATTTTATTATACTAAAAACGGAATACATAATATTTATTGTGCTGAATTTATTATTTATCTTTTTACTTTTTCAAAAATTTGTGAGTTGGTTTGCTACCCTAGTTTAAAGGAAAGGTTAAATTTAGGGAAGATAATTCAAGGCGGATGTCCCACAGGTCCGCATAAGAAATGCAAGGCAGTTAGGATGTTGAGTCTGCTAGCTCGCACTCGCCTGCTTACAAAATTAAATATGTTCATTTTTTAGTTCTCACATCATTCACATTATTTTTATAAGTTTCTTTTATTTTTTTTATTTTATTATTATTATTATTATTATTATTATTATTATTATTATTATTATGTTTATGTATAATCATTGTATATAAGATAATGATTTTAGTTCTTGAATGTGGGATATCTTTTTATGCATTTTTAGGTACATGTCTTGTAAGGTGATATGTTATTATACTTTAGCTATAATCTTTGGTACTATTTTTTTTGTCTTTGATTAGGTAAACTAATTAGAATTATTTCGATTGAAAATAAATATCATAAAAAAAAAATTTGCTTATCACAAAAAGAAAATTGTTCATCACAAATGCAAGCCAGCGAGCCAACCCGCAGGACAGGCCGACCCGCAGGACGAGACAATCCGTGGGACGAAATAGGTAAAAAAAATAAACATAATACTAAATTGCGGGACGACCCAATTCAACTTGCACTTTATGTGCCAAAACGCAGAACAGGTTAAAACAGGCCAAACTGTCTGCTTTACCATCCCTAATTAAATCTCATTACTCACTATTTTTGAACGATGAGACGGTACATTACTATCTTTATAAATATTATTTGATTTTTAGATAAGTATATAAATATGGATTTCATTTTAAAATAAATAAAATAACTTTTGTTGACAAATGTTTGACATGATACATATTATGAAAGGAGATAAAATGTCAAATAAAATTAAAAGGAAAAGAAAAAGTGGGTAGAAGTAAATACTACACAAATGCATTATTGTTTTTACAAAATATCTACTGCGTCTTGTATATAATGTAATATATGACTATGAGTTAACATTTAAAAATAAATAAAAATAAAAACTTCCATCGACCTCCACTTCATTCCTAAAAGTTAAGAATTACCTTGGACGTGTGTCATGAATCCTTGAATAGAGCTACTCTACACTTTCATTAATACTTAATTGATATTTGTATTTAAATTTCTCTCAATTTAGTCTATTAAAATTTTCTCCCATATATTTTATCTTCAGATATTCGTTTCCCTTTTTAGTACATTTCAAAATAAGTTTTTGCTGATTTATTTATCTTAAAGTTTACTATTTTTCTCTCTATATCCATAATATTACTCGAGTGTTATAAAATTTCATAATTAATTTTATATGTTCTACTTAACTCTTAAATAGGTATACTGTAGTATAGTCTAACAAATGATAAGTGTTAAATTAAATTCTTATTACTACGTGTGATGAATATAAAAAAATTATATATTTTTTTTAATAGAGATATATATATATATATATATATATATATATATATATATATATATTTGATTCACCAATTGGTATGTTTTTTTTCAAGATTTTTAAGAAATTAATCCAATAATAATGAAATCCATAAACACTGCTTAAAATTAAACGAACAATCTGTATACATTAAAAAAAGAAGATGAAGTTCCCTTCGTCCATATAGTTTATTTAAAAGTCATTTGAATATTCCTCTCTTTGCTTCCAGCTTGCAAATTAACTTTGCATGCCGAATAAAAGGGAAAAGAAAGAGTAGACGAAGAAGAAGAAAACTACAAGTCTGGAACATTTAGCAAGCATATATTTCTATTCATCGTCTTTTTCTTCTTTTGTTTGCAGAATGTTTTGACCTCGGAATTTTGGTTATATAATTATTGTTTTTAATCTTTTAACTAAAAAAAATCTACGTTCATTACATTAATTGTTTAATTTTAGAAAACTTAGTGTAAGCGTGTTGTGTGAATAAACGAAGAATGGAAACAGTGTTTCGTTACGGGGAAAGAGAGAACGCGTAAAGCATGTTAGTTTGTGTGGGGTTATTATTTTATTACACAAAAAATAAAAATAAAAAAATTTATTTTATTATCCTGGTGCATGACACGTGGCCATCTCCACTCTATTTAAGACCCTAACTCCTCTCTCTCACAACCTTCACCTTCGCACTTTTCCACAACAGATTCATCACTTTCTACAGACAGTTGTTTCTTTCTCTCTCTGTTTCTCGCGATTATCGAGCGCCATGGTTCTCTCCAAAACGGCATCGCAGACGGACGTTTCTGTCCATTCAACCTTCGCCTCTCGCTATGTGCGCACAGTTCTTCCCAGGTAAGTAGATGTGGATCTCTGTTTTTTGATGTATTTATTGAATGAATGAATGGTTAAGATGTTGTGTGTGAAAATGGAAATGAACGATGATGATGCGTAGGTTCAAGATGGGAGAGCTATCGATCCCGAAGGAAGCGGCGTACCAGATCATAAACGACGAGCTGATGTTGGACGGAAATCCGAGGCTGAACCTGGCGTCGTTTGTGACGACGTGGATGGAGCCTGAATGTGACAAACTCATAATGGCTGCCATTAACAAAAACTATGTGGACATGGATGAGTACCCTGTCACCACTGAACTTCAGGCAAGTACCACGCCATGCTATTTACTATTTATTAATCTTAATCGATTATGATTATGGATGAGAGATATAATTTTTTTTTTAATCATTTATCCAGTACCACTCCTTGAATCCTTCTCTCTAGCTTCCTCAGGTCTTCACCTTCTGTGACTTACATCTCATCTTATTGTCTCGTTATAATTCACATCACTATGACTTACCTTTCTATATGTAGTTTCTTGGAGAAAAAGAAATTCAACCTCTCTTTCGAACGGTTAATCCATGGACATTTAAGAAAGACCCCATGCTCATTCAAAATTTTTATGAATAAAATATAAATGAAACAAAAACACTCGTTTTACACGGAGATTTAAAAAGAAAAATGTTTTTTTTAATGATTAAATTTTGATAATTTTTTGAGTGTTTTTTTTTTAATATTTTAAAAATACTTAAAAAATAATAATAAAAGAAAATTGTAAAAATTTAATTACAAAATATTGTACTAAATAACGATATTAGTTGATTAAAAGTGAATTAAAATATTAATATTCTTATTCATTCAACATTTTTATCACTCAAATATAAATACCTTTTTAAAAATGGAAAAAAAAATGTTACTGAATTAAAAATATTATATTTATTATTTTTTTAAGTTTAAAATATAAAATATATTAAATTTTAGGATATAATAAATTCAAATTTTACTTTTAAATTTAAGGAATAAAATTATATTTAACTATAATTTTTTAAACTTTAATATACTTGAATAAACTTAAAAAAATATTTTTTAAAATTTTGTTTGAGAATATTATTGAAAAAAAAATGTAATTGTACCTATTTTTTAAAAACGATTTAAAAAATATAACCAATTTTTTTTATAAATTCTATAAAAAGTAAAACTATTTTCTACATTCTTGAATATTTAAAAAAAAATTGACCTTGTCAATCCCAAATTATTTTTTTTTATTCTAATCATGGTTTGAAAAACTCATTTCTTTTCCTTGTGATGACAAAATATATTCAGATTAAGTGGTCACTCACAAAAATATCCACAATAGATAGATGAATATATACTTGCTTATTTCAAGATGTTGGGTTATATTTTTTTTCATCTATAGATTATGATTATAGTAGTTAAGGAAATTGTGGTTATATATAAAAGACATTTAACATTACTTTTACTCAAAAATATTAAAACAATAATGTTATGGACCTTTGATCTTATATAGTTTTAATTTTGTCTGTTCTATTCAATGTGAAACTTTTGATTTACACTTGGACTCCCAACACAAGATTAGTCATTGTAGCAATACACTCAACCAGCCCCACACCTATTTTATATATGTTTGATAATTTAATTAAATTTATTTTTTAATCTCTAAATTAAAAAATAAATATGATTACAAAACAATGAAAAATGTACACAAATAATATTTATTCTTTAATTTTTATATTTATATTTATATAAAAACTTCTATTTTATTTTATGTGTGGCTATGTAATGGTAGATGTTCTTTTATATTTTCTGTGAGGTTTTAGTTATTCTCTATGCAATTTCTCTAATTATTATAAATAATTTTTTTGTATATTTTTTATAAATGTTTTTTTGTTTTATTTATTTTGATAATCTTGTTTAATCGATGTTGAACTCAATATTTTTTGTTATATTTTTTATCTGTATGTTATACCCTGTATGATAATTATTTTTGTCGGAAAACAAGAGTAAAAATTTGGAAGTAGATATATACAATTATTTTATAACAAAAATGTATCTATAAAAAATATCCAAAATTAAATTCTATGACATAAATAGATTAAAAATAAATATTAAATGGTAGTCAATAAAAAAATTTCTTTTGAGTTTTAAGATGTTTAACTCTTGAACAATGCATACATAAACTAAATTAAAAATTTCATAATTTTAAAATACAGTGACATACACATTATATATATATATATATATATATATATATATATATATATATATATAGACACACACACATACACTAAAAATGTTTTACATAAATAATTATATTATATAATTTAAATTTAGAATAATTATGTTTGTAATTTTATGTAATTATAATAATATTGAAATAACTTAAGGTTATATTTAGTTGTTTGTAATGTTATGTGTAACTTTTTTTTATACTATATTTGAATACAAATGAAACTAAAACCAATAAATATTTATTCTTTTTAATAATTATTTATTAATAGAAGAAAATGTTTCATATATATGTTTCCAGAATTAAAACTTACATAAATAGATCATAAAATGAATGTAATAAAATTCTATTTTTAACTTTTAAAGTTTATGCTTTTAAACTTCAGAAGTAGCCATACTTCATAGTTGTTGGACCTTTGATTTGGGCCCTTATGAAAAAAATAAAAAAAGCGAGAGCCGAACAGAAAGTCCTTTGGTCCAATCAACATACAATGGGTCATTTGTTTTGACAATTGGCAGCCAGTTATGGGTGAAAAACATTTTAGTTAAACTTTTTCATCCATCTTGCACTCCAATTTACATAGTCTTTAACATATCAAATAAATATTTATTTATATTAATAATAGTTGTTCATATATACTTCCTCTATAAAATAAAAATGGATGAAAGTTATAATATTTCCCAAACAATACAGGACAAAAATGATTTTACATTTGCAAACGTTGACAACACGTCAATATATCCCATTTTTTCCCAAAATAGTGTAATATAAGCCTGCTATTTGCATGTGTTGTAATTATACGTAGAGTGTATACCATTCAAACTTGATTTCATAGTACAAGCAAAGTTGCTTCGTGCATAACGTTTCGATCTAACGTTAACATTCAAACTTGTATGCGTGTAGAATCGTTGCGTTAACATGATAGCTCACCTTTTCAATGCACCACTGGGAGAGTCAGAAGCTGCCGTTGGTGTTGGTACGGTTGGCTCATCAGAGGCCATAATGTTGGCTGGATTGGCATTCAAAAGGAGATGGCAGAATAGAAGGAAAGAAGAAGGGAAGCCTTGTGATAGTCCCAATATTGTTACTGGTGCCAATGTTCAGGTACACAAAAACACACTTGCATCTTCACCCAATAAAATTTCATCATTGTTGGGAAGGGAACTGTTCTTGAATCTACTCATTATTGAACTTAATTCATTGTGCTCATTTGAAGGTTTGCTGGGAGAAATTTGCAAGGTACTTTGAGGTGGAGTTGAAAGAGGTGAAGCTGAGTGATGGATACTTTGTAATGGACCCTGAAAAAGCAGTGGAAATGGTGGATGAGAACACCATTTGTGTTGCTGCTATCCTTGGTTCCACTTTGAACGGAGAGTTTGAAGATGTCAAGCGCTTAAATGATCTTCTACTAGAAAAGAATCAGGCAACTGGGTGTGTGTACTATAAATATTCATCGCTCCTTAACTATTTCCAATTTTGCGAATCGAATTTAAGGTACTTTAGAGATGGAATTGACATGTGAAATTAATTGTTGGGTAGATGGGACACTCCAATTCATGTGGATGCAGCCAGTGGTGGATTCATTGCACCCTTTCTTTATCCAGAGCTTGAATGGGATTTTCGGTTACCTCTAGTGAAGAGCATCAATGTTAGTGGACACAAATATGGTCTCGTCTATGCTGGAATTGGTTGGGTCATTTGGAGAACCAAGGAAGACCTTCCTGAGGAACTCATTTTCCACATTAACTATCTCGGAGCTGATCAACCCACCTTCACCCTCAACTTCTCCAAAGGTAAGTTCACACACTCTATTGGTTCAAAACAAGAACACAATTATGCTTTCCCTTTGTACCACTAACTTGGTTATGCATATTGATCGATCACTACATTTTTTTTTTTTTGCATAAAATTTGCAATGCAGGTTCTAGCCAAGTTATTGCCCAGTACTACCAACTAATTCGACTGGGTTTTGAGGTATTATGAGACATTCTTGGGCACAAACCATACTTAGCTATTTTTCTATTATTTCTTTATCTCACTAGGTATCAAATAGTTGATAACATGTTGTATTAGTCATCTATATTAAATTAGATTGACTTAATGGGTTTGCAGGGATACAAAATGGTGATGGAAAACTGCACAGACAACATGGCAGTGCTTAAGGAAGGACTAGAGAAAACTGAAAAGTTCACCATTGTGTCTAAAGACATCGGTGTCCCATTGGTGGCCTTCACTTTGAAGGACCACAGCCACTTCAATGAGTTCCAAATCTCTGATCTTCTGAGGCGCTATGGATGGATTGTGCCAGCATACACTATGCCCCCAGATGCAGAACATGTCACAGTGCTTCGTGTTGTGGTTAGGGAGGACTTCTCTCGCACCCTTGCGGAGCGTCTTGTCACTGATCTCACCAAAGTGGTGCGCGAGCTGGAGCTGCTTCCTGCTAGGGTAATCAGCAGCACCGTAACGACTACTGCCGGAGAAGATGGTGAAGTCACCGAGGGAAAAGTATTGATTGCCAAGAAGAGTGAACTAGAGACACAGAGAGCAATCACTTCAGCTTGGAAGAAGTTTGTGATGGAGAAGAAGAAGACGAATGGTGTTTGTTAGAGCCCTGTTTTCGATCAATTTTAGCAGACCAATCTCTGCGTTTCCACAACCTTTGGTAGGCACAAATTTTACTACAATCTTAATTATCCTGGTATGACAATTATCGTTCATGAATGCTCATAAAGTTTTAACTGGTGTCATTTATTCTGTTTTATCAATGCAAGTACGTTCTTGTGTTCCCAAAAATTTGTTTTGGATAAGTTGGTTCAAGTAAATGTGTTCCAGTGCATACAAGGACAAATGATTGATCATTTTTGCAAACGTATCAACCGCTTGGCGACCTATTTTTAAAACTTTATAGTTGTACAGAAAACAGAATAGTAGATGTAAACTAGTTATATGAATTTGTTGGAATTAATATTAATACATCACTAATTTCTTAAAAACCCATCCATCAATGTTTCCTATATTTAAATACAACTAAGGAATTACTTATATTTAATCAATTGTAATAATAGAAGTAATTTTTAATTAAATAAACTCAATTAAATGTGATTATTTTTAAATACTCTTGTTATCAAACTTAAACACTATTTGTAATAAATATGACTAAAAACATACTTTACTAATGCAATTTCTTTTATGAAATAAAAAAGTTAAATGAGTTCAACTATATATATTTTTTTAAAATTAGTATGAAAAATTAGATGCAAAAATAATACGTATTATTCTTTCGTTCTTATAATTTAGTATTTCTTAAAATAATTAAACTCGGTACCTGAATATAAATATAAGACTAAGATTTACATATATTTCTCGAACTGGTAAAATTAACATATTTTAATTTTGATTCTTATAGAAGATTCATTGCATTTTATTTTAAATTCTTTCATAGAAATTAAAATCAAAATTCGTTAACGTTATTAAAAGGATAAGTATATTTAAGTCTAGTATTAAACCACAGTAAACTTATTTGGAGCTAAGTACATATCAAATTAAACTTCCCAACTTTACCACATAGTAATTAAACCTATACTCTAAACACATTACAAAGTAAGATGAAAAGCTATATTCAGTTTTTTGTGGGTACAAATTCATTATCAGTGTCATTTTCTTTTACAAAGCCCCTTGTACGTACTTCTATGAACAGTACTTTCTTCACAAACTCAAATATAAACAAAAATGTCTATTTTACATCAACTAAAAATGTTAGTTTAATTTATTGATTTTTCTTTATTTCTTAAAACATCATACTTCTGAACTATCTCTAATAAAATCATATTTTCTGGAGATGTTTAGATTAAGCTTGAAAATATTTTTTAAAATAATAACATTAAATAAAATTGAATGAAATAAATTTAATTATACTTTTATAAGCATCATGTTAAATTTACCAATGTTGTTGGTTGAATAAAATCGGAAATAATTGATCGTGTTTGGACTAAAAGTTACTCCACTTTTCAACACAAACAACATAAATTTCATTAATGTTATTATGTAGAAAAGAACAAAGAAAAGTGAGAAGGAACAGCAATTTGTTAAGCTGTCATACTTCAATTATGAAGATTTGCAACGTATTACATCGTCGCCTTTTAGAATTCTAAATTTGTAGCAGAATGAAATGCTCCGCTGAGTTTCCTTCATTCATCAATTAAATTGTGAAAAGACACCGTTTGAATCCAGTACTACCAGAAATGGATATCCTAATCACAAAATTCCAAAATCAGAGGCCAGAAACAATACTATTTTCCAACTCTCAACTAAAATAAGAGAATCAAGAAATACATTCAGAAAGTTGGGGGAAGATGTGAACATCAATAAATAAAAAAACCTATTACCCCAGTTTCAAGACTGATAACCATATATAAAACCGAGGCATTATTTCTCTATATACAGTGTATATTTCTGTATGTGACAGATACAAACACCTGCATTGCCATGAATGGGGCAAAGGAGGAAGTTCCCGAGAAATTTCTAACTTTATTATACCGTGGTCACTTAATTAAAATTATCCAAAAAAAGCTTGTTTACAATCCAAATTGGGCATTAAATTAGAAGTAGAACAATAATCTATCTAAAGTTACATCACCTTCCCTACACTTTAACATTTAACACCAACGTCTTGCATTGGTCCGCAGCATGAGATGAATCCCTCCAATTAGTTTCTGCCATGAATCATGAGCTTGAACCCCAAAATTTCTCTCTCAGGGCCCTTAATTGCATGTTATTGTCATTTACATACAAGAACAAATGAATACATATCTCTCTCTATTTACACTATATCAGTCAATAAATTTCAATGAGATCAGACTATATCTCCAAGATTGAAGCTGTTCTCTGATGTGGATGTGGAGATGGTGATTATACCATCACAGTCAGAAACACTATCTTGCAAGCTCATGAGTAAGTAAGAGTGAGAAGTACTGAAACCTGTGGTAGGCTTGGTTCTTGGAACAATAGGCACTTCAGCTTCCCCCACCAGCATCTGAACCACACCCCTCATAGTTGGTCTAGCCAATGGATCAGGGTGAGAACAAGCTAGCCCAACCAAGAGCACCCTTCTCATCTCACCCTCATCAAACTCTCCCTCAAGCCTTGCATCAGCCGCCATTTGCAACCTTCCTTCCCGGTGCAAACTCCATACCCATTCCACCAAATTGCAGCTAATTCCACCCTTACCACCTCCATTCCCATCTTTCTCTATCGGTCTTCTCCCACTGGCCACCTCAAGAACCACTGCACCATAGCTGAACACATCAGTTTTCTCTGTAGCCTTTCCTGTGAGGAGATACTCCGGTGCCAGGTACCCCATTGTTCCGGCAGCCACCGTGGCATCCGGCGACTTATCATGCTCCGTTTGCCTCGCCAAACCAAAATCTCCCAACCTTGCGTTGAACCCTTCATCCAACATTATATTACTAGTCTTGATGTCCCTGTGAATCACCTGATTCTCACACTCTTGATGCAAGTAGGCCAAGGCAGAGGCCACGCCCAACAGAATCTTACGCCGGTGAGACCAGGGAAGAGGTGTCCTTGCCTCGAACAAAGCCTTGTCCAAACTCCCGTTCGGCATCAAGTCATACACCAGCAGAATCTCCCCCTTTTCGTGGCACCACCCTTGAAGCCGAACCAGATTCCGATGCCTCAGGCTCCCAATGATAGACAACTCCGACAAAAACTCATTCTTCCCCTGACTGCTATGGCTGCATCTCTTCACCGCAACAGTGTCCCCGTTTTCAGGCAAAACCCCCTTATACACAGTCCCAAACGCGCCATGACCAATGATCCTATTCGCATTGAAACACTTTGTAGCAGACTTCAGCTCCTTGTAGGTAAACTGCTTCGGCATTTTAATGATCTCCGAACCAAGCGAATCGAACTTGTTAACACGCTTAACCTTCTTAGAGTAAAACCAAATCAATGCACCGGCAAAAATAGCCAAAACAAACGCCCCGGCAGTGACAACACCGGCAACCGCTCCTAAATTCTGCTTACACAACCCATTGTGGCAAGACGATCTGCTTTTGCTCTCTTTCTGTTCACTATTAGAAGGAGCCGGAGAAGGAGGTGCCGACTTCACCACATTCGCCGTCGGGTTCATCAGACTCACCGCCGGTGGAGGCGGTGGGGCCGCCCCTGCCGCAGCATCAAAGGATGAACCAAAACTCCACCACTCTATTCTGTGAATCTCTGTGCTACCCTGCGTGGAACCTGAGAACCCCACATACATAAAATCACTCAAATACTTATCCACGTCGAGGCTCGTCGACAAAACGGGATCTTTCGGTTTCAAATTGGAATACGAAACCCACACGCTCAACCCTCTGCTCGATCCATCGAACTCAATCCACGCGTTGATTAGGTCACCGCTCTTCAGATCGATCCCAACGCTCTCCAAATCACCAACCTCGCTCGAGACAACGCTGTTTAAGTCCACCCCAACGTGGTTCCCATTAATGTCCTTAAACTCTACGTCCATAAGCGTATCAAACTCGACGGCAATAAACCCGCCGCCGCCGCCATCCGCGGCGACGGCGGCTGCGCTAAGTCCAAGAAATCCACCGGCATCGCCGATCGTTTCGTCGTCCGGCGCAAGGACGAAGGCGAGGCCGCCGCCGATGGAGGATGGGTTGAGGTTGGCGATGGAGAAGGAAAAGAAGGTGGTGAAGCTGGCCGGAGAGCGGTTACCCGGTAGGCGGAACCTGACCGGACGGGAGTAAAGAGCTCTGCCGGCGCTGGAGGTGGGAACGGCGAGGTCGCGCGTGAGGCTTACGGTGCCGTTGTTAAAGTGAGCGTCCCCCAGAAGCTTGAGGCTTCCCAATGTTAAGGTTCCAAAGTCGAACTCGGTGGCTGCTGCTACGAAATTGAAGAAGGCAAAAATAAAGAGCGTTGAAAGATGCGACATTGGCGAAGCAGAGATTGAATTGGCGAATTTGATTCTGTTTTGTTCCTTCGTTTGTTGTTTGTTTGGTTTGTTCCCCTAAGTAAGGAGAGTGAAAGTGAAAGAGAAAGAGAGAAAGAGAAGGTGAGAGTGAGAATTCACGGGTTCAGAGAATCCCAAGATAGTGTTCTTGGCCACGTCGACACCTGTCCACTCTCTCTCTCTCTCTCTCAACGGTTATTTCATTCATCTTTCTCACACACACTCACTCACTCACTCATCTCCATAATCTTCCAATAACTTTTCAATATAACTCAGATTACCTCATTAATCAACTTAATTATTTTTAATGATTGAGATAAATTTGATGTTTAAGAAAGAGATGAGACTTTGCGTATGAATGCGTTCAATTCAATTCAACTGCAGACAAATTCTTTGCTCTCTCTCTCTTTCTCTCTCTTGTGGTGGCTGCGCTCACGCTCACGCTCACGGACATGTGCATTCGCCGCTCAATCCACCCTTCTCCGCATTTATTATTATCGTTAATTAATTATTATAAATAAAATAGTACTTTCTATACTCTCCCTTCAATGTAAAGGTGAAAGGATAATAAATTACGACGTAAAATGTTTTCTACAATAAAAACATTACGATGTTTGGCTGTCTAAAAGTTGTGCATACAATCAAATTGTCGTTTCATCAATTATTTTAAATGTTATCTTACTGTACTCAACATCATAAAGAAAGACAGAAATGTTTTTACCCAAATACCATATATAGACTAAAAAATTGTGTAGATGAAAATATTGTGTCAAATATTTATACAAATAGTATGATTCTTTTTCTTAAATCAAATTTTGAAATTTGATTAGAAGAAAACTGATGAAAAGATAAGTCAGAATTCGAAATTGGAAGAAACGAAATCTGAACTATGATTAGAAAAACAATGATTGAAAAACCAGAGAGAGTTAGTTGATTTAAATAGTTTGAATTTATTTTAGCAAATAAATAACTTTAAATACCAAAAAAGTTATTATACAAACACATTTTGTAATAAAAATGAACTGCATGCTGAAAGGGTAATTTCATTAGTTGAAAAAATAATAATTTTAGTGTGGCATATTTAGGCGCAGCCAAAGGGTTATAACAGAAGAAAAATAGGATAAGGGAGGAGGAGAAAAGGGTGTCTTTTAGATAGGAAAAAAGAACTAAAGAAAAAAATTATTAATAAAGATTATTAAAAGGGTTAAAAACTTTACCAAAAACAAAGAGGACAAAGTGCAAGCCATGGCTTTTATGAGTCAATACCATATAACCCAAAAAGTATTATAGTACCATAATTTAGGTTTTCACCTATCAATTAAGACTTGCCACTAGCTTCACATGCCATACAACATTATCCTTCTCGTGTTTTTTAATATTTTAGCACATTCGATAATGTTCTCTTCAGCTATATATTTACGTGTTAAATATGTTTTTAATCTCTTAATTTTTAGTAAAAATTGAAGTTTGTTTTTCTTTAAAATTTTAAACCAATTTAGTCCCTCAACTTCAAAAATATGTATATTTAGTCCTTTTAACTAGGTTGTTTTAAGTTTATTTCACGTTTCAAACACTTTTCATGATAGTATTTAAGTTGTTTACATTATTTGACTCATTTTTACTTCAGTATTAGATGAGAAACACGTATAAAACATCAAATTAACTTAATAAAGTTCTGTTACAAGGACTAAATTTACCCAATTTTAAAAGATAAAAGATTAAATTGGTCAAAAATTTCAAAAATGGATTAATTCTAAATTTCACTAAAAATTAAAAGAGAAAAACATATTTAACCCTATGATTATATATAAAATTTTAACTGAAACTTTAGTATACGTGGGGATGAATGTTGCCCAGATTCTTGTTACCAAATACCGTGGGATTAGAAAGGAATAAAGGGAGAAAAAAAGGTTTCATCTTTTATGCTTTGAATTATAGAAGGAGGAAACTGGGAAAGGGTGAGGAAGTTGCTCACTTGTTCTTTCTTCTTTTTGTGTGTATGTGAATGTGTATAGCTTTTTCTCTCTTTAGTTATTCCCTTTCCTTGGAAATCAGAAAACGATGCCTTCATTTGAGTTTGAGAAGGATGTGTTATTTTACGGAACCAGAAAGTGAGGGGAAAGAATGAAAGAAGAGAGAAAAGAAAATGTGGGTGGAGTGCAGCTGGTTTGGTGGAATAGAATGGAAAAATGTTGCGTTGAGAATTGGTGAACACGCAACGTTGTTTCGAGCGATTTCATGATAACATGAGACAAAGGAGCCGTTAGAGGAAAAAGGTGAGTATGTATGATTATTTATTTATTATGGATAAGATGATAATGGTGTTATAATTTTTGTAGAATAAACTATGCGTATATGGAAGGAAGGTTTTGGTGGCTGTGGCATACTTTACCAAATTTGTACTCAAACTCTATTATAATGCCTTTTTCTGAAAATTAGGTTACTTCTTCTGAAAGCTCAAAACCACACCATTCTCAAACTCAGATCTGTTTCTGATTTTCATTTCCACCAACCGCTTCAAATTTCTCACCAAGCAAAAGGTCTCTACACTCGCCTAGTGTTCCGTCCATTTTTGTTTAATATTAATAAGAATTTTTTTTTTATTATTATTAAATATTGGCAACATTCTCTTATCACATGTAATATCTTCTAAATGATTTTTTATTTTTTTATTTTTTTATTTTTTCATTCTCAATATTTTAAAATTATTTAGAAAATGATACATCATGTTCTGAGAAAAAATTGTCAAAATTTAGTAGTCAAAATATCATTGTCCAATTAATAAATAGATTTTAAATCTAAATTGATTTTATAAAATTGATTTGTTACGTAAAAATTTACTAATTTATATAGATTTGTTACATGAAAATCTACATCGCTTCAAATTTGTTTTATTTACAGATGATATAGATTTACGATCCATCTAATGCACATACCAAACGGAGAATTAGGTATTTATAAATTATTAGTCCGTCAAGCAATATTATTATTGTTAATCACTACATATTCTTCGTGTAAATATTAATTAATATCGATTTAAATACTTTGAAATAGAATTGGTTGTTACGAAGATTGTGGAGTTGAAATTTGTAAATATTAATGTAAAGGGTTTATTTTCTCTACAAAATAATATACACATGAAAAAGAAATAATAAAACAAAGTTAGATAAAATTAAAATTATTTTTAAAAAGTTATAAGAAAAAGTACGGTTTAAAAATATTTCAAATGGCTTATTACTTATTTAATTGACGAAATATATTTTTTCATATTGATAAAGATGTAATATATTATTTGAATGAAGTCCTACGAAGAAACAAAATTAAACTAATAATTTAAAGAGTTAAATATTTTTTTGTCCCTAAATTATAACAAAAAATTAGATTTTACCATTATCTCTAATATTAATACAATTTAATTCTCAAACTTTAAAAATGACTGGATGTAAATGTAATCTTATCACTAAATAATCTTAAAATTTGCTAACATGATAAACATTTTTGCTAAGTGCGTATCCACGTGTTGACACGTGTGTGTTTACGTCATCACATGACAACGTCGTTTGTCGCATCAACAAAATTTTAATCTTGTTTGGTTACCGGCACAACCCTACATTCATTGAATAATAAAATTTGGAGATAAAAATATTAAAAAAGATTGAAATAATGACTATATATTCAAGAAATATATAT
>Ga0214543_1008574_pt1 | contig 16617 bp, 9 predicted proteins | sample CNSS2metaG_FD_160094 | JGI IMG/M metagenome (GOLD analysis project Ga0214543, IMG submission 160094) | Root nodule microbial communities from cowpea collected in UCLA plant growth center, Los Angeles, California, USA - CNSS2 | ecosystem: Host-associated > Plants > Roots > Nodule | place: USA... | reverse complement strand
ACCCAACTGAAAAAGTCGGGGATTCCCCATACCCATACCCATACCCAGTCAATGCGGGGATTCCCCGTCAAAACGGGGACGGGTTCGGGCAATACCCACGGGGACGGGTTTATTTGCCATCTCTAGTCCTAGTTAGAGTTTTCTTTAACCCTTTTACAAATTTTCTCATACAAAATTTTAAAAAGAATTCACTTTTTTAGCAATTGCACATATAATATGGTAGAGAATATCACTTGTACTTCACCATCTTTCACCTTAGCTTCTTCTTGTATCTTGTGCATAAGGTTGATCAATTTGTAAGTTATTATTATTGTGGACTTCATCACAGTTTTGTCTTCTTAAATAGGCTTCTTTGAGTTCTACCATGTTCATAACATCGGATGAGAATGTCTCTTCACTTGATGATTGAGAAGTACAATGATAAGTTTGTATTCTTGTATTGTGACAAATGAGAAAGCTCCGTATGAAACGTTGTTTCCTTTTGGTGTAGAGAATGGTTGTGATCAATCCAATTACTTTCGATTTGTGAGAATAAGTAGGACTTGCCTTCTTGCTTTTGTTGGTTTGGTCCAATCCATTGATGCAGAAAGAACTTTTCCAACATGTGTCCTCTTTGACCACTCCAAAATGAAGGTGACCAAGTATTGGTCATGCACCTACAACTTTGGGAGTCTCTTTATTCTTTCCTTTGCTAGATTTGGAGTGATTATACAGAACAAAATATAAGAAAATCAAACAAAAATAACAATGGCACATTTAAAGTAATCCAGAACGAACTTTATTGAAATAGACTCGTTAGTATTTATTTGCCAGACATATATAATGCAAATTAATTACATAAAATGAGATAGTGATTTAAACTTAACTTCTCTAGAATTATTTTAATAATCAATCATGTAACAACTTTATTTTAATGATATAATATTATATTAAAAAAAGAAAAAATATAATTAAAATATGAATATATTATCATGTGATAAATTTGTCAAAAAGTTTATGCCTTAGGTGCACCTGAGTATATATATCCTTTCACTAAAGCAAAATTGAAGTTGAATAACTTTTTGTCGTGGGCCCGTACTCATATGCACACATGAGATTAATATATGAGTATACTATCATTCAACTCCAAAATAATTCATTCAAGTATGTAAATGACCATTCAATTATTTTAATTCTAGGTGCACTAGCTCTGGCTTTATTATATATAACTCAAGATGTCATAATCGTATCTTTCTTTGAATTTCCATATTAATAAAAGTTTGGTGCATTGGATGGTATAGCTCTCATACAGTGTTTAAGATTAGTGTATGAATGGGAAACAAGTGATGGCTTCGTGTAGAAGGGGCATGTGGAATGTGTATGTAGAAGTTATTAAAACAAGAAAAAAAAACTGTTTCAATGCATTATAGTAAGATATTAATGTAGAAAAGAGGTAGAGTGTCAAAATAGACTCCTTAGAGGCAGGCATTACAAAATTCTGATCGTGAATGTTCATGATAGTACAAGTAAGATGATTTTAGTAGTGATGGACTATATTTACACAAGATGATCATCGTATAAAGTGTGGAGACATGATAAAGTTTTAACTGAATTCCATAGTGAATGCCAAATGTTTTTACCGAAATTTTTTTAGGTTGATCGAAGGTGGAAGGACCTTGAAGTCCACATGTATCCAAACTTTTGATCGCCAAGAATTCTGATACACAAGTTATTAAGAGAAATTTGAATATAAAATAAGTATTAAGTTACATTACCTCCATGTGATATGTGATTGAAAATATTTATATGCTGTTATGAATAAGTTAGTACGACAAAAAATAAAATAAATCTAAGATATAACACCATATTAACATATATATTGACCGATTCAATCTATTATAAGTTGGATTTTCTTTATATTGTTATAAATATCATTTTTTTTATTGGTTTTACACGTGTTAATATTTCATATAAATCTCACGCTACGATTTCATATTTATTGGACTCTGTTTGGATCTAACTATAATAACATATTTTGGACTGTACAAAAAGTTATTGGAAATAAATTTTCATTAAGCTAATTACTTATTAAAAATTACTTTTTTTTAGGTTAAATTATACTTTTGGTCCCTATTTTCATAGCAAAATTTGAATTTGGTCCCTCAATTCTTTTTTATCCCAATCTGGTCCCTATTTTGGTAAATTTGATGCAATCAAGTCCTTTCTGTTAGTGGTGTAGTAACAGTGTTAGATGAAGTGCCACGTGTCAGTTCTTGGATTTTTTGAATTTTTTTTTGAATTTTTTTTGAATTTTTTTTCATTTTTTAAAAAATTTTAAAAAATTACAAATTTGCCACGTGTCAAGCTGACATCGTGCCACATGGCAGTGATAATGCCATGTGTCACTATTATGCCATGTGTCATTTTCCTATTCTCAATTTGGTCCCAGTATTTTAATTTTTGTCTTAATTTAGTCCCAATTTTTGTAAAAATTGTGCAATTTTGTCTCTCTCTAAATTGAAACCAAATTTAATTTCTTTATAAATGTGCACAAATATTTCTATCAAAATTGATATTTCAAGTAAATATTTTTAACAAGATTAAGTTTATTTTAATTTATATTTTATATTAAACTTTATTTAAAATTATTTTAAAGTTGTTAATAGAAAATAATGCTAATAACAAAAAAATTCATAAATTATATTGATATTTTATTACATTATACTTTAATATTGTTTTTTATTTGAATTTATATTTTAAATAATTGCATATTTTTAAAATGTGTAAAATTCAATAATTTCTATACAAATATTTTAGTTGGTATAAAAATAATAATTATATAATTTAAGGAAAATTAACTAGTTTATGTAACGATAAAAAACAAATAAATTTGAAATTTGAAATCAATTTTAAGTAAAATTGAATGTGAAACAAATTTAAATAAACTTAGTTTTATTGAAAATATATAATAAAATATGAATTTGAATAAAAAAATCAAATTTAATAAAAATATTTGTATAACATTTTATAATTTTTGTTTCAATTTGGAGGGGGACGAAATTGCATCATTTTTATAGAAAATGGGACTAAATTGAGACAAAAATTAAAATACATGGACCAAATTGAAAATGAGAAAATGACACATGCCATAATAGTGACACATGGCACTGTCACTGCCACGTGGCACGGTGTCAGCTTGACACGCGGTAAATTTTTAATTTTTTTAAAAATTTAAAAAAAATAAACAAAAAATAAAAAAAATTTAAAAAATTTAAAAAATTTAAAAAATCCAGAAGCTGACACGTGGCACCCCATTTAACACCGTTACTACACCACTAACAGAAAGGAATTGATTGCATTAAATTTTCCAAAATAGGAACTAAATTGAGATAAAAAAGAATTGAGGGACCAAATTCAAATTTTACTACGAAAATTAAGACTAAAAGTATAATTTAACTTTTTATTATTATTATGAAGTAGCGCAAATCAACTCCTACTTCTAATCTTGCATAAATTACCCTAAAACTATTACTAACTGTGAATTTAAAACAAAATGATTTTATATGTGTTTTATTCAAAACAACAAATTAAAATGTATTCAAAATAAATGCAACAGTGTGCTTTCTCTTTAAATTAATATTAGTGTAAACACATGTTCCTATGTGTATTATTCACCTTTTTTTCTTCTGATGGTAAAAAAATTAAAAAAACAATTTTTATCATAAATATTAAAATAAAAAATATTATTATATTTTAAACATATGTTTATAAAAAGAAACTATAAAATAAATAATCTATTTAATTTTAGGTGTGTCTGTTATAGTAACTAGTTTTCCAAATTAAAAAGAAAAACTGATATAAAACTTAGAGAATAAAATAATAAAAATGAAAAATATTGATAAAAGTGAAATTGATAATGAATTGTGTACATTAAAGCTAGTTGATACAAAATAGTTAAAAAGGTAATCGTACTTATTAATAACTAGTGGTATGTGTTAATATTATTATTATTATTATTATTATTATTATTATTATTATAAAATTTAATATAAATAATTTTTATAATTTTGTTGTAAATAGTTTTTGTAAACCCTTTTTTCAGCTTATTCATGTTGGGCCTGGCCTTTTCGTAGGCCCAAGGCCAACCCCTTAGGGGACTCCCAATACTCTGTCCAGCCCCCTCACAACCTTACTTTACTCTTTTTCAGAAAAACAGTTTCTCTCCTATCCCTCTACTGAAACTTGAGGGCTCTGCTAGGGCATAGAGAACCTCCCATTTCGTGCTAGCTAATTCCATTTCCGTTTCCAAGTAAGTAAACCTTAAGGTTTCCCGGTCTTTTCTCCTTTTGTTCGTCACTGTTTGGATACGTGGGTTGGATTAGGGTTTAACCTTATACCTTGTTGTCTTGGTTCCATGTTTCAGCTCACTACCATAGTTCTTGGAGCTGTGATACTCTTTAGTGGCGAGTCTGTTGCATTTTGTGCATCTAAGCAAGGTAAGGGAAGCTAGGTTTTTAAGTTTCAAAGTTATTTCTGCATGTTTATGTTATGTTCTATGTTTTGGGTGCTTGAATGGTCTTTTTAATCATGTGCAAATGGCTGGCTCGTATTCTAGATGTTGTCTTATGTTATTTTCTGCCTTGCATGCGGGGAACCGTGGGGGAGAACTAATATTCTCGCCCAAGCGAGCTCGCCTCGCCTAGGCGAGAATAGCAGAAGCTCGTCCAAGGTTCTACCTCAAGCGCTCGCCCAGGCGGCCCATTCACGTTTTGAGCGACACCCCGTCTCGCTCAGGCGAGAAGGCCTCGCCTAAGCGAGAGCTCATGAAATCTGCCAGGGGCCACTGTTGCAGTCTCGCCTAAGCGAGAGCCTACAGCTTAAGCGAGGCAACTTCCCTCGCCTGAGCGAGGGCTTCTAGCTTGAGCGAGGCTAGTGCAGTGGTGCGTTCTGACACTGTTTTCTTGAATGGTTGGATGATTTGTTGCATGTTTTGTCTAGATTACTCTTCCTAAACAGGATGTACGTGAATATGCTTGGTTGTTTGAATCCTATGAATGAAATTGACATGCTTGGTATGAGATTGATCATGGATTTGTGGGTTGGTGATGTTTTAACATGGGAGTTGGATGAATGAAATAAAAGTGATGGAAATGATATGAGAAACATGATTTTGGTTATGAGATAGGCGTAATTCCATGAGTCTCGTGGGGAGATCTCATGGTGGTGTGTAGTGTATATAATGAAGATAAGAATTCAAGTAAGGATCGCATCCCGAAACTCTAAAGGATCAGTGACTCTCATGTAGAGCAAACTGATCCAAGTGGTGAGAGTAGCGGGAGGCCCTAGTCTCTGGCAAGATAATGGCCTTAGATGCTTGAAGGCTAACCTTGTGTGTGGTAGGGTGAAACCCATTGGAATTGGCTCTGCAGAGCAGTAGAGGCCACCACAAGTGCAAGCGTCCAGTGAATCCGATCTTATTATATTTATCCAGATAATTTAGTCATAGTGTCTTGCTTGTTTGTTGTACCATGAATTTATGCCTACTTTGTTGCATGTTTGAGAACTATTTTAAGTATCTGTTTGCTATAATATGATAAACTATTTTACACTAGCTTACCCTTTCATTTTTGTGTATGTTCTTGTCCTGCTTTCTCTTTTGTGATGATTACCTTATTGGTGGGTGGGAGCAGAGGGGAGAAATGCTGAAGGTGGACCTGATGGTAGCAGCGATGCGGTTTAGTGGGTCCTGTTATCTTTGGCTCTTAGGAGTAGTTTTATGGCCCTAATGCCTTTTTGTCATTCCTTGCTCTAGGAGCATTGCTTTTGTAAAATTGTTGATCCCTTTTAGATTGTGTCTTGTTTATGGCATTTTGTTTGATATGCCTTAGTATCTTTTAAGCACTTTCTTGGATGACTGTAATAGTGAATCCTTATGCATACCATTCATCTGATTGCTCTTTTATTACTATAATTATGCGATGTTTTAATTTAGTAAATTTAATCTATTTACATAGGATGTCACAGTTTTTATTTATTTTATAGATAGTTTTTTTAGTTAAAAAGTGTTAATTTTAAAAAAGAGAACGGTTAAAATTTAAAGAAATGGTCACCTGAACAGTAGAATTAATAAAATATTATATATTTTAATTTAAAAACCTTTATTTAAAAGACATCAATATAGAGAATTTTGATTTTTAAATGGTTAAAATTTAGTTTGATTGATAATGGTCCTAACAATATTTGTATAGAGTTGCTACAAATTAGGTGTTTTATTTTTAATAAAATATTTAATATAATATATAGGTATAATTACTCGTATAGTATCCAATTTGGGGCTAGTGTGTCAAATAGGTACCCGGTTTAAAAAAAGTGTCAATTGCATCCCAACTTTTGAAAAGTGCTTCAATTAGATCCCTTTCAAACGGAGTTGACTAACGCCGTTAGTCAACGTGCCACGTGTCTGTGGTTTTTTTATTTTTAAATTTTTTGTGTAAATTTTTTTAAATTTTTTAAATTTTTAAATTTTTTTTAAATTTTTTGAAAAAAAAATTAAAATGACACGTGTCAAGTCCCTGTGTATGACACGTGGCATTATCCCAATGTCACGTGTCAGTGTCACTATCACATGTCATCGTGTTGATTTCGATTTAGTTCCCATATATGTCTTTTTGTTTCAATTTAGTACCTAAGTATGTGTATCTAATTCAATTTTGTCCCAATTTTTTTAAATAATTAAAATATTTTTGTAGTCCATTTTTTATAAGATTAAAAATAATTAAGTATAAATATTTTTAAAAAATTAAGTATTAGTATTTATATTGTTTCTCTCAATTTCAGACCAAATTTATTATTTGTATAAATGTTATACTAATATTTTTTATTAAAAACAACATATTACTTTATTAATTACTTTTTTATTAAGTACTCATGTTTTGTTAATTTTTATTTTTTTTTCTAAAATAGAACAATATTGTCTCTTACTCATTTTAAACCAAAATTTCTATGGGTATGAATGTTATACTAATTTTTATTTATTAAAAATGACTTAATAAAATGACTTTTACCACTAAATTTTAATATAAATATCAAATACTTAATTTTTGTAAAACTTGTATACTTAATTACTTTTAGTTTTATAAAAAATAGATTTTAATTATTAAAAAATATTAGGTCAAAATTGAATCAGATACACATAAGTAGGTACAAAATTGAAACAAAAAATATATATATATGGGGACTAAATTGAAATCAACATAATGGCATCTGATAGTGATACTGACACGTGGCATTGCAATGCCACGTGTCACACACAGGGACTTGACATGTGGTATTTTTATTTTTTTTTTCAAATTTTTTTTTAAAAAATTTTAAAAATTAAAAAAAAACAAAAAAAAAACACATACTGACACGTGGCAGTTGACTAACGGCGTTAGTTAACTCTGTCTGAAAGGGACCTAATTGAAGCACTTTTTCAAAAATTGGGATGTAATTGACACTTTTTTAAAACCAGGTACCTATTTGACACACTAGCCCCAAACTGAGTACTATACGAGTAATTATACATAATATATATTAGTATGAAACATCGATTTTATTAGAAATAAAAATCTAGACAGATATTTTTAGATACTTAGTGATTTTTAATTAAAAATTCAGATATTTTTTTTTTAAATATAATTATTATTTGCTAACCCATCAACTATTTTATGTAATCACTCATGGTTAAAATAAATATCTATAAAATGTTATCTACGAGGTCATAAAGTTTTGTTCAATAGATATAAAAAAATAAAACGTTCTCAATGCTTTTTAAAGTAAAGGTGATTTAAGTGGTATAATAATACTAACATTTATTTCAACAATTGAAAAGTTACATTACAACCTATGCATTAAATTGTGCATATTGAAGTATTCTTGAGAAGACATTCATATCTTAATTGATCAGACTCGCATTTAATACGCCTAAAAGTGTGACACGCTTAAATTTGACGTAGTACAAGATACTAATGCAATAAAGCAATGAAGTTGTTGAACTATTTCCCATACTAGAAGCAATGTGAAACATTGCATTATTAGATTATAATCTCATATATAATATAATCAAATCTAAATGTATAAAGTTGACAGATAAGACACATTAAGGTGAAAAGACTTGCATTTAATAACCACAAATCATGTTTCCCAGTGATATGACTTTATAGTGGTGTTAAATTTGACGGTAAAAATTCAGGATTCATCCATCCACTAGCATACAATCCCAAAAATATGAGTAATGATTATGTAAACAAAGCCTTTAGCGGATAAACTGATAAGAATTTGGTAATCAAATATGTTCAACATGGCTGAAGCACAATGTGCTCTACCTATTCATGAATTGTAGTATTAACATTTTTGTTGTTGAGGAAGGAGGAGTATGAGCTTTTTGTTGAATGTTTTCTAAATTTCGTATAGAAGTTGTTTCTACGAACTTCACATAAAACTTATGAAACTTCTTACAATGGCTGCTTATAACGTTTATATAATAGAAGTTGTTTTTGCTTATAACTTTTTAATATGTGTATTGTTTTATATACTGGGATGGGCAATGAAAATATAAACTGCATTACAAGGGCAAGAATAAAAAGAAAAATGATAATATAAGAGAAGAGGATGAAGGCTACATGCAAACAACAGAAGCGTGTTGAAAAGAAAACCATAGATTGTACACTATTAGCTGATGTAACAACTTATTTTGTTAATGAACATACATCTGATATGGAATTACAAATTGAATGTTCTAAAGGTAGTTCATGAATATTGAAAGAAATATTACTACAAACCGAAAAAAGCCACAAAGTTTGCTTCAAAAGTTTGAAAGCAGTGTTAATATTATTACAAACGTCATTCATTCCAATATACCAACGCAATAAGTTCATTTGGAAGATATTGATGAACTACAATAAGATTCAGATAAGTTAGAATCATTTGATGAACCAATAGAAGATAAAAATATTTTGTTATAATGAAATTAATACTGATATCATGTACAAAATAATACAACTGTTTCAGCCTCATTACTGATATTTTCATGACTACTTATTAACCAGTCAGTCATGAAGTTTATGATATGAACCATCAAAGCATCCACGACAATGCAAGATAAGGATTCTAAGAATTATTTTGGAATAAATAATTGTAATTATATATCAAAAGTTGAACTAACAATTATATCCATTTCCAAATTGTATGCATATATAGGGGATCCAATCTATGTTTGTTAGCATTACAATGCATATATGTGGTATTCAGAATGGATTGGCAAATTTCATGATATGATTAATCCTAACTTTCAGTTGTGTGTTCAAATGGAAAAGTTGAATTGCCAATGTATAAAAACCCCCTGATGAGCTACATGAACTTTTATTTCAATCAGATTCTAAATAGAGCAGAAGTTATCAAAAATACACTAGAACATACAACATGATGTTTGCATTCACATCTCCTGGATCAAAAATTGACAACAAATACAACAATGGAGGTGGTCCACCAAATTTAAGAATCCAAGGACAATCATGTCATGAATTGGTAGTCTTCTACCACAAATTGGACAACAGCCAAAGTTTGCTCAGTTATATATTTATGATACTGAAAATGAGATACACAATAGAATTCAATCTCTTAGGTACAATACATTAGTTTTAATAGTTGATATTATATTGTCTTGCATGATTGTATTGATCTTAAATTCAAGTAGGAATAACAATGATATTGATGCTGAAATTGTTAGAACACTAATAAATATGTTAGACAAGTACAATGTGCATGCAAAATCTTTTAGGATGGCAAGGGACAGATATGCGGAACAGTCATATCCTGATCTTAAATTAAGACTTATAGCTGATAGGAAAAAAGATGGACGTATATACAACATCCCCACGGTTTCAGAAGTAGTTTCATTAATAGTAGGTGATGTTGATACTGCTTCTCCTAGAGATATTATTATGGAAAGCAGAATAGAAAAGTTACAAAGAATAAATGAGTTGCACACAAGTTATTTGGGGTATCAATATCCTCTATTGTTTCCCTATGGTGAAGATGGATATAGGCATGATATTAGTCATCGTGATTCTTTAGCACTAAAACGTAACCAATTAACAATTAGGGAATGATTTTGTTTTGGAATTCAAACTCGACAATGTGAGCCAATGACTATTCTTAGGTCTAGAAGATTGTTTCAACAATTTGTTGTAGATGGATATACAATGATTGAGTTTAATAGGTTATCATTTATCAGAAACAATCAGTCAAAGCTAAGGGTTGACAATACAGTAACCTTTGTCAACCAAGTAATGAAAGTCACACTGAAGCTTCACAAAAAGGGAAATGTTTTGTGCTTCCATCGAGCTTTGTTGGTGGTAGGTGATTTATGGATCAATTATATTTTGATGGCATGGCAATTTGGGGTCATGTAGGATTCCCAGATCTTTTTGTAAATTTTACTTGCAATCCAAAATGGCCAAAGATTTCCAGAATATTGAACCCTTTAAAATTAACTCCTTCAAACAGGGCAAATATTATTGCAACAGTATTCAGAATAAAATTTGAGCAACTGTTATTAGATTTAACAAAGAAGAATATATTATGAAGGATCATAGCATATATGTATATTTGTTATAGTTGTTAAATGTACTTACTTAAACTAATTTATTATTCTAATTATGTAATTGATTTGTCATTGCATATATATATAGTATTGAATTCTATAAACGTGATTTACCACATGCTCATTTGTTGATATTTTTGCATCCATGTAGTAAATACCCGACAATAATGGATATTAACAAGGTAATCTTAGTTGAAATACCATGTGCCAAAGAAGATCCAGAATTGTATGCCTATGTAAAAGAACATATGCTTCACGGTCCATGTAGAATATCAAAGATATCATCTCCGTGCATGAAAAATGGATCATGTTCTCGATTTTATGCAAAGAAATTTGAAAATACTACTACAATTGTAGAAGATGGTTTTCCTCATTATCGTCGAAGAAACAACGGTGTTAGCATTGTGAAGATTGCACTAGATAATTGTTTTGTGATGTCTTACAATCCTACGATATTACTCAAATATCATGCTCATGTCAATGTAGAATGGTTCAACCGATCCAATTCAATCAAGTACTTATTTAAGTACATCAATAAGGGTTATGATAGAATTATCGTTGCCATAGTTTCCAATGACAAGGATGGTTGCTCACGTGAACTTCCAACAGATGAAATCAAACAATATATTGATTGCAGATATATTTCTCCATGTGAAACATGTTGGAGAATATTTTCATTTCTAATTCATGGAAGAAATTCAATTGTTGAACAATTATTTTTTCATCTACCAATTGAGCAATCAGTGTACTTTAAGGATGATGATGATATTGATGAAATCATGGCAAAACCAACAGTTAAGGAGTCTATGTTCACAAGTTGGATGGAGTGCAACAAGAAATATTCTAATGCAAGGGATTTAACATATCCACAATTTGTAACTAGGTGTGTTTATAATAAGAATCAAAGGTGTTGGAAACCAAGGAAAAAGGGAAACACCATTGGAAGACTTATGTGGCTTCCCCCAGCAACTGGTGAACTCTGCTACCTAAGGAGGATGCTAGAAATTGTAAAAGGTCCAATGTCCTACGTAGATATGCGAACTGTTGAAAACATAACATATCCTACCTTTAGAGAAGCATGTGAAGCTTCTAGATTTTTGGCAGACGATATCGAATATGTGGAAGCTATCAAGGAAGCCAAAGAATGGGGATTAGGAAACTTCTTGAGGAGATTATTTGTTATCCTCATGTCAAATAGCATTCAAAAACCTGACGATCTTTGGAAGAAAACATGGGAATGACTGTCTAATGGAATTTTATATAATCAAAGAATTATTGCTAGAAATCCAAGTAAAATTCACTTTAACAATATCAAACTTAAGTTTCATTTTCAAAACATGTTAACTTAAATCATTTGTTGCAGACCTCAATCTAAATATGGAAACGATGCAAAATTTGACCTTGATTGAAATTGAAAAGATATTACAGAATAATAGAAGAACATTAAAGGAATTCCTTTCCATGCCTTATCCTAATGATTTTGTAGTAAAGTATTGTGGAAATAGATTAGTATATGTAGAACTTGGTTACAACAAAGATGGTGAGCTACATATGTTTCAATCAAATTTTAACACTATGACAGGTTACTGATGTTTTCTAAATATGTTTCTAATACAAATTATTGGAATATAACATAATTATTATTGAATTGCAAATGAACAAAGATATATTTTTCAAAAGATTATAAGCATTGTCCATCATAAAAAATGGGAGATGTTCTTTTTATATGGATATGGAGGGACATGAAAAACATTTATGTGGAACACATTATCTTCTGCTCTTCGTTTTGAAGGAAAAATAGTGTTAACTATTGCATCAAGTGGCATAGCTTCTTTGTTATTTCCTGGAGGTAGAACAACTCATTCAAAATTTAAGATTCCAATTCCTACACTTGAACACTTTGTCTACAACATAACAAAGGATAGTGAACTATCAGAGTTGATCAAATTGGCCAACCTCATAATTTGGGATGAAGCACCAATGGCACATAATTTTTGTTTTGAACCACTGGATTGAACTTTAAAAGATATCATGAGAGACAACAACAAATCTGATTTAGTTTTTTGTGGCAAAGTTATAGTATTTGGAGGTGATTTTAGACAAATTCTTCCTGTTATTCCTCGAGGTAGCAGATCTGATATAGTTCATGCAAATATCAAATCACTTATCTATGAGAGCATTGCCAGATCCTGAAATTGACAAAAAACATGTGACTCTTACAACAAGGATTACACAACTCTACTATTGCTGAAATTGAAGAGTTTTCAGCCTGGATAATCAAAATTGGTGATGGTTCATTGAATGAACCCAATGCTGGATTAGTAGATATAGAAATCCCATCAGAATTTCTAATAAAGAACTACATCAATCTTATCCAAGCTATAATCAGTACCACTTATCCACAAATAATGGAAAAATTCAAAGATGAAATGTTTCTAATATCAAGAGCTATTCTAGCCAATCAGATTAAAATAGTAGATAAAATCAATAAATATGTTTTATATTCAATTCCAAGTGATGCTTCATTCATAATTATCATTTACACGTACATTTGTATTAATTAACAACTTTAACAACTGTTATTCATGTAATACAAGTGAAGTCAAAGAATATCTCAGCGCAGATTGCATTTATACTTCTAACACCATGGACGTTGATGTATATGACAGTATTACACTAGAATTTTTAAATTCATTGAGAACATCAGGATTACCAAACTGAAAGTTGGTACCCTAATTATGCTTTGAGAAATTTTGATCAATCTAAAGGTTTGTATAATGGAAGCAAATTAATAGTCATTAAACTCGTAAAGCATGTAATCAGTGCAAAGATTATAACTGAAAAAAACAAAGGAACAAAAATTTACATTCCACGTATGTCCATGTCACCATCACAGTCACCTTGGCCATTAAAGATGCTTAGAAGACAATTCTCAATCATGTTATCCTATGCTATGACCATAAATAAATCTCAAGGTCAATCTTTAGTTTGCGTTGGGTTGTATCTCCCTACACTAGTTTTTAGTCCTGGTCAATTATAAGTTGCAACTTCTAGAGTTAAAAGCAAGCCAGGATTAAATATTTTAATGCATGACACTGAAAACAATCCTTTGACGGCTAGCATAAATGTAGTTTTCAAAGAAGTTTTTAATAATGTATAAGTGCAATGGATGTGAACATACTTATTTTTGTATTTTGGGAAAAATCTATGTCAGAGAGTACTTTGATGAAGGCGTGACCAACCATACCACCTCCTTAGAAGCTCCCTTAAGAAGGATCACTAGAAGCATGTCTAAAGGGGAGTCTTTTATTCCATCACCTTTATCTTTGTTTTGCATCACTTTAGTTTGAATTCCCTAAGTTGGTTTTCTAGTTGACTTATTTTGGTTGACTTGTTGACTTTGACCCAAAGTTGACCTTTGACCAAGATTAGATTAACTTAAACCAACATGTTAATCCTTGTTTGTCTTGTTTTGTAGGTAATTAAGAGAAAGTAGAGCATGGCTAGGTGGCACATTGTGATTGGAGCACATGGATGATGTGGAAGAGAGAGGAAAGAAAAAAGCATAAAGTAAAAGCAAAAGTAGACATGTACCTTGTCTTCTTTTGCCTTTTTGGTTTATTCCTTAGAAGGCTACTTGGTCTCCTTCCTCTTTTGACCTAGAATCCTCATGGGAATGCATCCACCAATCACCTCCCTTCACTTGGACGAGAATCACTCTAGCATTAGGTTTTTAGGGTTTGGTTGTTAGTCCTTTTCATGTTTTTGTATTTGCTAAAGGACTCCTATGAACTCCTATTTAAAGGGTGCTCCTTGTCTTGTAATAGGGTTGATCATTTTGTTATAAACTTTGTGTATTCAACCACCATTTCCGTGAGCTCTCCTTCCTAGAAGTGAACTCACCTTTGCCTTATCTTGCTTGCAAGTGGCGGCACCAGCACTCATCTCTAGGGTATGGTTAGCTTAGATCCCCCCTATGAGTGGCGTGCTTCTTCCATTGTTCATCTTCTATGCTTTCCATTTTTATTGTTTCTTCTTTCATTTTGGTCTTTAAGTGTTGTTATTGTCGTTGTGTTTTTAAGCTTGAATCCAACTCTCTTCTTCCTTTCATGAGCTTGAGAAATGAACCTTCACATCTAGATAGCTTGCTATCTTAATGTCCAGTGGGAATTTTCAAAAAGTTTTCTTAAACAACTTCACCATATTCATAACTCTAAAAGAAAACAAGATAATCCTTCATCATTTGGTATGTAGAGCCTAGGTTATCTTGAATATGGTGTTTTTCTTGTGCTAACCTTTGTTTTGGTGGCTTGTTTGGCTTGGAGACCTCTCGGCCTTGTGGTGTTCAAGATGGTGTGCACATAATTTTTCCACTTCACTTGAGGTTAAAGTATCCAAGAACTCTATCTCTTGATATATGTTGCTTGGTGAAGTGAAAACATGAAATTTTGGTGCTTATTTTTCCTTTGGTCGAGAGCTTACTAAGTTGTTACCATGTCAAAAATTTTCTTCACGTGTTGAAAGTCTTCTTAAAATGTTCCTAACTACTTTTGAGTCTCTTGTCATATGCTTCTTTGAGTTTTCTTGTTCTTGTTTCTAAGTATTTGAACTATTGCATGAGATTTATGCCTTGTGTTGTTGTATGCTCTTTGAAATTGATTTTGACCTAATTTTTAAGAAACTAAGTGATCAAGACACCCTAAAATATCCTTCTCATCATGTTAAGTACCTAGTTTTGAAAAGAAAAATTATTTTCATGACAAAAAACAGTTTGGCCGAGAGCTAAAGTGTTGCTTGGTGAATCCATTTGGCCATTTTTACTAGGTGTTATGCTACCAAATTTTATACTTGGATTTTGGGTGATATTGACAAATTAGTTCCATGATTTAACTTGGTTATGATCTTTCTTGGTGTATGCATAATTTGAGGTATAATCTTGGCTTGTTCAAATGCTTTCCATAGAGTCTTTAAAAGTGCTTTTCATTGCTTTAGTCTTGTTCAAGTTTTGTCTTTAAAACAAATTTCCTTAGAAGTTAAACTTTCTTGTTTTTGAGCTTTGCTTGCTTGTCTTTAGGTAATCTTTGTTTTGTCTTAGTTGTTTTCATTTCCTTGTTTTCCCTAGAGTGTTGTGGCCGAGCCACTTGTTTGCTTTTGAAAGGTTTTCATCTCTTTAAAGGTGTTTTCACTTGTTTGGAAGGTTTTTGAGTGCTAGCCTTACTTGTGTACTTTGGGAGAGTGATAAAAAACACTTGGGTGCTTGAGAAGACCACACTTGGTCTCGAGTTTTAGCATTGTTTATTATCTAACCTCTTATTTGTTTCGATTTTTGGTGAGTTTTGGTGTAGGAACATGAATATGGATCCAATCTTGGAGGTAGAAGAGGAGGAGAAATCGGCCTCACCTTATTCCCCTCCCATGGTGACTCCTATGGCCTAAGAAAGTGAACAAATGACCCTTGCCAACATCTTACGTGAGATGGAAGTGAGTAGGAGAGAAATTTTTTATCAATTGAGGGCGGATAGGAGGCAAAGTGAGATCTTCCTACAAGAGCACATCCAAAGACTTGAGCTTAGGGAAGATGAGAGGAGAAGGAGGAGGTCCTCTTCCGAGGACTCTAGCCATGGTGGAAGAAGAAGAAGACACGGCTATGATGGTGGTGGAAGGCGCAATCAACTCCCACAAAGACAACCTCCACCAATCAAGATTCCAAAGTTCAAGGGGGAGAATGATCCAAACCTCTACATAGAGTGGGAGCAAAAAGTGGACCAAATCTTCAATATTCATTTAGTTAGTGATCAAGAACAAGTAGATTTAGTAGTTTTAGAATTTGAAGATTATGCCATGACATGGTGGCATCAATTGTGTATGGACAATATTAACCAAGAGCCACTCGCGGCCTCTTGGATGGACATTAAAACTTTGATGCGCGCTAGATTTGTTCCTTCCTACTATAGGAGGGAGACTCTTTTGAAGCTCCAAAGGCTTCAACAAGGGTC
>Ga0214543_1008573_pt1 | contig 16619 bp, 5 predicted proteins | sample CNSS2metaG_FD_160094 | JGI IMG/M metagenome (GOLD analysis project Ga0214543, IMG submission 160094) | Root nodule microbial communities from cowpea collected in UCLA plant growth center, Los Angeles, California, USA - CNSS2 | ecosystem: Host-associated > Plants > Roots > Nodule | place: USA... | reverse complement strand
TTTTATAAATATATATATATATATATATATATATATATATATATATATATATATATATATATATATATATATATTTTACACGTTGAGAGAAATCCATCTCTTAAATGATATATGATTAAAAGATATATTGCTTAATTACATTAAAATTTTAAATATATAATATATTTTAAAATTTAAACTTTTAATTTTCTTTTCAATCATTTCCTTCTTCCATTAGTATTTACCATATCTTAATTTGATCATGTTTAATTCTTACCTAATCAAATAATCCTTGAAGAAATAATTTTTAAGAGAATTGATTGATAAAAAATTAAATATTTTTAAAGAATAAGTAAAGAGAAAATTTGCCCTAATATAGAAAAAAACTTGACATCAGTTAATGAGAGCGTGCTTCAAACAATGGAATATACAATGAGCAAGAACAATGGAAGGAGAAGATGAGAGTAATGAATCAAGGTACAAATAATTAATGGAGCAAGTCACGACCTTGATGAACCTGTGACAAAGACCAAAACGAGTCATTATGTATGTCTTCATTGCGAACAAACATTAAACAGACCAAAATAAATGCAAGAAAAAGGAAAATAAACCTCTAAGTAAGAAGAGATGGTTCATGGTGACCAAGAATTAAAATTTGACATCAGTTAAAATTATTTAAATGCAGAAAAGGGAATGTGCTTTAAACAATGGAATATACAATGAGCAATGTCTGAACAATGGAAGGAGAAGGTGAGAGTAATGCACCAAGGCATTAACAATTAATGGAGCAAGTCACGACCTTGATAAACCTGTGACAAATACCAAAACGAGTTATATGTATGTCCTCATTGCGAACAAACATTAAAAAGACCAAAACAAATGCGAGAAAAAGGAAAATAAACCTCCAAGTAAGAAGAGATGGTTCATGGTGACCAAGAATTAAAATGGAGAAGAGACGAGAACTAGAACAAAATCCCCTTATATGTTTTGGTTCTAGTGGAAACGAAGCATATAAGGACATAGTGACAATTTTTCAATTTTAGTGAATGCTTCAGTTCCTCAATTAACCGAAGCATAAGGACCTCTCTGCTTCGGCTCCTAACGAACTAAAGCACAATCACCAGTGCAGGAAAAGGTTTTGGTTGCGGTAATTTTTGTCATTCTGTTGTTGTTCAAGAACCGAGACATATTCAGGCAAAGCAAAAAAGTGTCAATTTTTGGCTTCGGTTCCCAATCGAAGCAATAAACTGCACATTCTACTTCGGTTCAACTAACAATCGAAGCCATACAACCTCTTCTTCCCCTCTAACCCTAGGCAAGTTTATCCACCGTGATGTTGTCACACCTTGACGCATAACAACCTAAGCAACGTTCAACCTTAACACTTCGTCTGCGTCCACCAATAACCAAAAGTCACACCCGAATCACATCACCAACATGAAGACAGAGCACCAGCTACATTACCTGCAACAAAAAGCGTTAACCCATCACTGCAGTATTGGACAAAACTTTGCAGCAACGCCATTGTTAACCATGCCAAAATGCACCTACATCACAACAAAAAAATGTAAAACGCGAAAAAAATAGAGGAGGAATTAACCCCACACGAAGCAGAAGTGGCCAGAATAGTGGCAAGTGACGCGCCGGAACAGGAGCAACACAGTGGTTCTGTAGCGATTTTGGAGAAGAACGAACGAGGAAGAAAAAGAACAGTGGCGTTCACGATTTTTGAAACCTAAATTAAACTTATGACCTTGGTTCAATTTTTAACCGAAGTAAAACCCTTTTTTTTGGCACTGACTCCCCTCTTAATCGAGGCCAAGTATAATTCTGCCAGTGGAAAATTTGAAATAGTTAACAAGTTTTCGGCTTCAATTTAAAATAAACGAAGCATATAAGGACATTTGGCCCTAGTTATTTGTGAACCAAGACAAAAAAGTTGGTGAACTTTTCAAAAGTGCCACCACCTCGTTATATGCTTCAGTTCCACAAAAACTGAAACATATAATGCGAAGTAGAATCTCGAACCTGCTCTAGTGAATAGCTCTCAATTTTTTACAAATTTCCTCTATTTTCATTTTTTTAACCTGAGCACAAACGTTTAGGTCTTGATTTCTAAGAAACCAAAGCACAAAATGTTTTATGCTTCGGTTATATAAGAACTAAGGCCTATAAGTTCATTAAATTTACAAAACTCCTACTTATTTATTAATAATGTTATATGTTAAATGGCCTCAGTTCCCACAAGATTGAGGCATAATGACTTTACCAAAGCATAAGGACCTTCCTACTTGGGCTCCTAACAAACTCAAGCCTACTAGCTCTCAATTTTTTAGAAATTTCCTCTATTTGCAATTTTTTTTTAACTTGAGCGCAAACATTTAGGTCTCAGTTTCTAAGAAACCAAACCATAAAATGTTTTATGCCTCAGTTATATAAGAACTAGGGCCTATAAGTTTGTTAAATTTACAAAACTGCTACTTATTTATTAATTATTTTATATGCTAAATGGTCTCGGTTCCCACAAAATTGTGACATAATGACTCTATATCCTTTGGTTTGCATATAACTAAGGCCTAAAAGTTGGTTAAATTTTCAAAATTTTCATCGAGAGAAGCTTTTAGGCTTCAATTATTTGATAAACTGTTACCGAAAGCCTTGTATCCTTTGGTTTTCCTAATAACCAAAACACAATGCCTAGGTTAATTTTTCGTGAAAGTTTGAAAGGTGTGTCGTTATTCATTTATGCATTTTCTTAGTTTCTCCGTCATTCTCCACTGCAAACCACCACTGAACCACTGTCATGACCTTCGTTCACCATTGAACCATCATCGTTCTCCTTCGTTCCTTCACGAAACCCACTTCGCGAACCCCATAGCCTCCATGAGTCTATAATTATTTTGTTTTATTTGAGATTGTTATTGCATGGAGTTAGCCTTAGTTTCCCGTTTGAGATTAAATGCAAAAATTAGTTATTGTCTCTAAGTTTTTTTTAAGAAATTGTATTTTCTAAAAAATAAATTTAAAAGACATAATATTAATAATTTAAATGTATTCTATCTTGAATTGTTCGTTTGGACAATTTAAGAAGATTAATCACTTTTTAATAGTTTATTAATGGACATATGTTTTAATATACTTACCTTAAAATTCATGAATATTTGTCAAGCGTGTTTTGTATTAATCTTCATATGCATATTTGATTGTAGTTGATAATTGCATTAAATCAAATACTTATATGCAACATTGTCTTTTTATATACTAATTAAAGTTATTGTCTTTTCTGCATAAATTTAAGACTTCTGCACCAATTAGCTTGTGCAAAATATATTATACAAATGTATAATAATATTTAGTATATTTATTTGTTTAAAGATAACATGTTGTAATGATAATCCATTAAGTATTCTAGCTTATTTTGGTTTGATAAGTATAATGTTTTGTTTCTAGGATGATTTTCTAGTATTTTGTGCAGGTTAATATGTAGGAAGAAGCAAAAGCAAGTAATTTTCTTAAAAAGAAACACATATTTTATGTCTCGATTAAGACCAAAACCGATATATAAAGGAGAACATTTGGTCTCGGTTTTAGTAATAACTGAAGCCTAATGCCTTTAAAAATACCATAAAATTTTAAATCAGAAAGGGTATTTGGCTTTGGTTATTACCAAAATTGAGGCCAAATAATCTTTTTGATTTAAAATAAAACTTAATTTTTAAGGGTATTCAGCCTCAGTTCTGATTTAAAATTTTATTCAATTTTTAAAGGTATTTGGCTTCAGTTATTAGGAGAACTAAAGCATAATGTGAAATTTTATTCGGTTCATAACCGATGCCAAAGGACTAGTTTTTTTTACCTCGCCTGTATATGCCTCGATTCAGCAATCTAATCTCAATGTCAAAAATAATTGCAGCTAAAATATTTTCCTACACTAGTGAAGATACTTTGTAGCGAACAACAATAGCAATGGAGAAAGATTATGCATGGAGAGAAGACCAACAATTTCAGTTACAATGGAGAAGGTTCGACAACGGTGCAGTGTTGTGACAAGGAAGTAACTTTTCTAAACATTTAACCCTTCATAGAAGAATAGGTTTCGATTATTTATAGAATCCAAACTTATAGTTATACAAATAATTTTAAAAATGTCACCACATTTTGAATCGATTTTTTTTAATACTTTCTCCACTGGTGTTAACAAAACATAATAGCTATTTTTGACACAAACTAAGAACCAAAAATCAATCCAACACGGTGTTCTCTTAGATTTTCAATGTTCTCTTTTTAATCTAAAAAAAATCAAATAAAAAACAACCAGTTGTAAACTTTTAATTGTAAAATTATTAATCAAAATTTTGTAATTCAACATTTTTAAAACTTCTAGTATATAAAATATTAAATTCATTTAATATATTATTGAAATAAACATTATGTAAAATTTGAATAAATTTTAATTTTTTAAACCGTATAAACAGGTATAGTATTAATATTACTTTCAAACAGTGCCTATTTTTGAAACAGAATAAAAAATGCCTTTTTTTTATATTAGTGAATATTTATAGTAGGGTTAGAAGTCCCTTTTTACACATTTCCAGTAATATCTTCATTGACAAAAATGAAGATCAATATAACATGTTTTTAGTTCCTTGTCATGTTCTTAACTTTATAATAGAATTCAAACGAAAACGATTTCATATCTTAGATCAATAATTGAAGCTTGTTTTTTTCACTTAGATAGATGTGAATTCACTGATAAAATCCAAACTTCACACACAATGAAGATGAAATGAATGAATGAATTAGCCATAAAAGAAAGCATCTTAATTAGGAGTGGCAAAAGTGGCTGCACTGTTTGGAAATAGTCTGCAGAAAATAAGGCATTTCATTAAAGACATGCTGGTTTCCTGAACTACAATTCCACCAAACTCTGCTGTCTTTGCTCAGTCACTTGTTTCTACGTACCTATCCGTTTCTAAAACAATGGAAAACCCAACAAAAGTAACAACCCCACAAGGTTACCTTACCTTACTCAAACGTATGTACATATACGTATGTATATATATATATATATATATCTATATGGTCCAAAGAAGTTGCACGAGTGAAATATATAGTTACAACACGACTGAAAAAAATGCAAGTTCTAAAAACCAAGTAAAAGTTTTGGTGACCAATAAGTAAAATGTTTAAATGGGAAAAGAAGAAACGTGGAGCATAACTAGAAAAAGTTTTGTCAAAGAAGTAAAAGTGGTTTGGTCTTTGGTAAGTGTAGGTTTTTTTGTGGTAGAGTTTTTGTTACTGTGTTTTCATTGTTTTATCTGACTGAAGGAGTAAAAGTGATTGAGAGAGAGAGAGAGAGTGTAACCCAGATGCAGTGTTCAAATTGTACTGTGAGCAGTGTGAAGAGCAGAGGAAAAGTTTTGAAGAGAGTGTGTGACTGGCTATGGTCGGTGTCAGAATTTTGTGCCTTGGCATTGTGAAGAAACAAAACAAGTGATGATGTGCTTTAACTTTAACCCATTCTACTGTTTTTGGTTCTTGGCTTTATTCCCTGGACTAAACTCTCTTTAAGCAAAGAATGCTTGGAATGGAGGGACAACAAAACCACACTACAAAAATTATAACACAATCCCTCTTTCTCTCTCACACTGCCACCACTGCAAAACTCTCTCTCTCTCTCTCTCTCTTTTTACCTATCTGAAAATGGAAACTCCACGTGTCACAATCTGGGGCCATGCTTTACCTAAAGATATGTTCTCACTAGATCTTGTTAAGTAAGAAAAGCATAGTCAAGGTCCAAAGCCATTCCTTCTCAACTGGGGTTTTTCGTTTTCAAGAGAATTCAAAAAATATCCGACACTTTAATCACATCTTTGTTATTTTTTTTTTCACTCCTCTTTATCTTCAATCTATGTATAAAAGAGAAAACACAACAATTGTTACACAACAAAAGCCTATACTCAGTCCAAGCGAACACAGTTGTTAATTATTTGGTAAAAGGGTCAATATAAATTTCTTTTTATCAAGTCCCTTCAATGTTTTCCCATACCAGTTTTGTTTTCTTATGCTTCTAATGTCTCTGTTACCAATTCCATTTGACACATGCCTTTCCAAAAATTTCACCTGATATATTTTTTTAAGCACAAGTCTTTTAGCTTTGAAAGCCTTATTCGTTCAGGCTGAGCTCATGAAATTCAAAAATCTGCAGAAAAGGTAAAATCAAAAGACATGAAAGCATGGCGTAGTTTAGACCACTTTTAACGTTAGGAATGTTCTGTTTTCTTTTTTCTGAAGTGAATAAGTGAGCACAAGGCCATTATCATATCTATATATATATATATTATATGTGGTTTGAAAAGTGATCATAAAGCTCCCCATTCAGCAGTCCTCTCCCAAGGTAGATCTCCATAATCTCAATCCCCAAGTGTTTCTTTCCCTGTTTCCAATGTTTGGTGTTTGATTACTTTGGTTATTAGGTTGTTCTCTTTTGATTTCTTGCTCCAGAATAAATAAAACTATTATTTACCCATGTTAAAAGAAGAGACACAAGTGGGCTATCTTGTGCAAATACTGTTTATCATAAAATCAGTTCATTTCTCTCTCATTTTGGTGCATGATGGGAATTTAAACCTAGAATCTCACCTTGGTTAATTCTTACCCTTGAAAAGTAACGTTACCAAAGCAAGTAAAGTGCTGTGGGGGGTTTGCTTGTGCTCAAGGGAACACTCTACTAATTAACGGCTAAACACTTGAATTAGAAACATGAGATTGGAATCTGATTTGGGGCAAAATGAGAATAAGGTTGAAAAGGGAAGATGAATATGATTAAGGTTATGATGGGTTTGAGCAAAAAATAAAAAAGAAAAGGTTTAGTTAGATGGGGTGGATCCAGCTTTCAGAAAAACTGTTTCTTGATTTATGTCACATGTGGGGAAGGGAAGTGAATGAAATCGAAATAAGGGTAAAGTGAATATTCAGCTTCATTTGATTTAGTGATGATGATGATGATGATGATGGGAATGTGAGGAAAGGGTGAAAATGATGAAAAGAAAGAAAGAAAGAAAAAAAAAATGTGTGCTTGAATTGTTCTTTGAACAAAGAGGAAAACATTAGATAAGCCACTTTATTTTGTTTGTTCCATTGGTTGTCTTTGGAGGAACAAGATTTGAATTGTTCATGTACCAATCTGTTTAAAGAGAAGAAACGGAATTGCTGCAAAGGCTATGTTCAAATGCCGAATATTTTGTTCATGTACTTGTAATTTCCTTTTTTTTATTGGGTACCCTACTCTATGAAACTTAAAGACATTAGCCATTTAATATAGCCATAAATTTGCACGTGTTAACCTCTTCAATGTTTACTCATTGGCTACCAATCCCTTCATAAATTCTACTTCTTACACAAAAAGCTAACTTTTGGTGCAATGTGATTAAGATCATAAGTTTCTTTCATTGGGCCACATCCAAGATTAAGTTTTGCACCCCCTTTATATTGGAGGAAGAAGATACGGTCTAAAATTTGCAGAATCTTATTCGTGTATTAGGACTTTTACATGGATAAGGGCTTTCTGAGAAATTCATCAACATATTTGTAATGTATGGCCTAGCGTCAGCAATCGGACGGCCCAAGTACAATCGGTCGCAGGCCGCCCGCTACATGCAGACCTTTTCTTGAGTTGTTGATGTGACAATCTCTCCGAAGTACTTTAAGGGAGTTCGCGACCGCACGGTCTCCGCATTCATTCCAGTTGAACTTTGTCTCTACATCCATGAAGACAACCGCCAGGACGCACAGTTCTCCGGTTGGTGGACACACCAAAACTAAATTAGTAAGTCAAAAGTAAATTAAAGTAATACAAATCAGTAATCAAGTTTAAAAAATAATTGGGTCATGCCATGATTAAGAAAACCCTAATTAGAGGCTCATACAAAAAACTATAAATAGGAGTCCTAGGTAAGTTGGTGAGGACTTTTACTCACATTTATTACAACATTAATCCCGATCGAACTTAAACTGACTTAAACATCAAAGCCTTTTAGACAGGTACTCCGATTGTTCAACCAACCGAGTGGAAAGGAAAAAATCGAACACGAGAAAGGACGAAACAACAAAGGAGAACATCAGATAAAAGAAGTTAAAAGTGATTTAAGTGTTGGAAATAGGTGTTTGGTCCTGTACCCGAAACAATATTCATGGTTCATTTGAGTGAATCTATTTTTTCATGGATGAATAAAAGGAAGCTAAAGCCGAAGACTGAGGTTTTATTTTTGATGATTTGTAGCAATATTTTTTTTTTCTGCAATGAAGTTTAGATGAATGAACTTTTGGTCTTTGATTATCCATAACTGTGAATTCTTGGTATAAAAAAATAACGGTGTTTTCTCCCTGCACCCCCATGAATACTACCTGCACCACAAGTAAACAACACAAAGAGAGAGACAGAGAGCAAAATGGAAATTATATAGCAAAACGTAGCTTCTTTATTTTCCCTATCGGATTGATTAATCTGGAAAAGTTCTAAATTGCTCAATCCATAGTGTTTTTGGATTGTCCAATCTAAAAAGAGAAGATGAATGTTTATGTAGGATTCTAGAAAGTTTGTTCTATAAAATATCTCATATTTTAGAAAGTTTGTTTTTTAAAACTGTCCAAAAAAACTTGTTTTGGAGGATTTTTTGAAAAGGTAGTCCAAAATTCATAAAATTTTATAGATACAGTTAGTAATTATGGTGGTGCAGAAAGTAAAATCTGAAATGAAGGATGATATAGATCTCATAGCGTGGCCCAAAATCACATGGAAGCTTTCAAGCCAATTATAGGGTCTAGAACTACAAAACTAAGGGAGAGTTAGTGGTCTATTTTTGGAAAAAATAAATAAACATAGACAAAATGTAACAAAATAAAGGAAAAAAAAATATAAGTTGATTTTTTATTTTGTAATTTTTGTTTATGGATGGAGTCAACTATGAATTCTTCTGAATCCACACTGACCCAAACTGATTGTGACAAAATAAGACCAATAATATAACGATTTAGTTCAATTATTTTAAACTTTTTATACAAATCAATTTAATTTAATTCAAATGTTTTTAAATAAACCAATAATTAACAAGATGTAGAGAATAATAAGATTAATATGAGAAAAATTTTCTAGATATTAAACATTATTTTGTTTTTAAATGACTTTTTCAGCATGCATATTCTCTCTCACTAGCAAAGAATGAAGTTCATGCTCAAACTTCTTTCTCAAACTGAACTGTAATTACCTTTGTTGAAATTTTTCTTATCCTGTTTCCAGTTCTACACAATCTGTTTTTATGAAAAAACTTTCGAGGAAACATTTTTAAATTATTATATTTATTAAACATAAACTACATATATATATATATATATATATATATATATATATATATATATATATATATATATATTTTATTTATTTATTTGGGCAAACAGTATTTATATTTATATCTTATAAGTTTGTTCCAATAAGATAAGAAAACACCATAACTGTGTTATTGTCTTCACTTCACTGATTCAAACCAGAATTTAGGTAATGTAATGTAGTGTAATCACTAAGTGCTTTTTGCTACTTTCTTATCCTGTTAGTGCTTGTTCTCTTTGTTTCTTTCTCTTCGCCAACTGTCAAATTTGGATTCGCCCTATTATCCAGAATCTTCTATGGTTCTTCTCCCAACTTTCAGGTTCCGTTCCCCTCTTCCTTTGGTTTCGCCGTTAAACACTTGGAAAATCGTGTTCGGCGCATTCTCGTAGTTTGTGAATCACACTGTTTGCTTACTCTTTACCCTGCTGAGCGTTCAGCAATCTGTTTCGATTCTTTGCTTTTATAGGAATGGTGGCTGAATGGAAGAATACCAAATCTCATATTGTAGGCTTCACTGATTTTTTTTTTTTGTTTAATTTTTGAGATTTCTTTATACGTATTTATGTATGTATGAGCAACCATGAAACCTGTCATCTCTTGTTAGTTTTGGTTATGGTAATGAGGGTGGGATAGTAGATATACACGGATAGATATCCAAGAAAGATGAAGTTTGGCTTATTGGATGTGATGAGGGTGTTTATACTTGGCATTGAGATTGGAAACCACTGTGGATTACCATCCAAGAATTAATTATGAATTATGAGTTTATGATCCTTCTTTAAATATGTAGAAGAATTATGATGCTTCTAGCGTCCATTGCAAACTTCGAGGTGGCCTTGTAAAGCTCTTTTCTATAATTGCCGTTATCCACTGTACTGTCTTATACATTCCCTAATTACTGGTTCTCTCTTACTATTTGTCAACCTAATCAATATGTGTTCTATACTAAGAATTTTGGTGGTGGCACAAAATGGTTTTAAGAGGCTGTTGTTACTGCACAACAGATATATGTTTCAGGCTCTTAAGTCGAAAAGGCAAGTTCTAGTCTGTTGGGTAGTTTAGAAACACACTGCTGATGATTGTAATACAGTTTAATGACATTTTGTTAGGTCACTATAGATAACTGGCTGTGTCAAATATCTAATGATTCTTTCCTCCATCCATTTATGCTGACTCATGTCATGATACATTTTCATTATGATTTGCGAGATGAATGCAGGTTTAGCGCTTCAACAAACTTTTTGTTTTCTGAGATATTTCTTATTTATCAATGTTCTCAGGTCCTAATGATTATAAAAGGATTGTTTAGAAGGTACGAAAGATGGAACCCTGTTCATCCAACTCATGGAGCGTTTTGGGGAATGGGTGTGGGCGTTGGTTGTGGTGTTGGATGGGGTCCTGGGTTTGGCCCTGAAGTGATAGGCTATGTTGGAGCTGGCTGTGGCATTGGATTCAATGTAGGCATCACTTTTGCTGGTGTTGGAGTTGGCCTCCCTGCTCACTTTGTCTGTGTAGCTCCTTATAATGGTAAATCTCTGTCACTAAGTGAAGCCATTGATTGCTATCTTAAAGTGTCACTTATACAAGTTAGGTCAGTTTTTGTATGCATTTTGGGGTCATCAGGAACTGTCTTTCTCAAACAGTGGATACAAAGTTCATGTGCTGTGAGAATTTTGGACTTCCAAGCCTTCATTCTTAAACACATGCAGAGTCTTCATTCTTAAACTCATGCAGATTAGATACAACTTATTTTAATATTGCAGGGGTTAGCTGGATGAGAAATTTACCTTGTATCTCTGACTTGCAAAGAGAAGCCAGTGGAAAATTGTTTGAATTTAGGAAAAGGCATTTATCAATCAAGGGAATTGACTTCTTTGACTCGAAAAAGAACTTGTCTTTGATTACTTCTTCAGCTTGTAGAAGTATGCAAGCATTCCATAACCAGTTGTTCCGCTCTCATAAAGGTATTGTTTTGTTTTGGAAAGTAAACATAATCTCTCCACTTTTACCTAATATTTCTCTTGTATGAATTGTTTTCTCTCATTTTTCACCTTCATATCTAATCAAGTTTGTTGCATTTATTTATTTATTTTTGTTATGCTTATCTTCATTTCATAGTAAAATTTCTTCCTCGTGTTTTCATAGGATTTTGTGCATTCCTCCACCTTTTGCTAGCTAGATTGAGTTGCTGATTTCAATTTCATAAACGAATTTGTGGTTTGACTCTGAATGCTCAAATTCCTGGGCTATCCCTCCAAACATGACATGGTTAACGCATTATTTGGTTTAGGAATATCAGAAATTCCTTTGAATTCTAACTTAGTGTCTTCAAGCAATTAAGCCCATCCTGTAAAATATGAATTCTTTTTGTGTGTTAGAAAGGAGGTCTTTGACCTTGAATGAAGGAGATAGCAGCCAAAAGGTACAGGCAAAGCTTCCTGGCTGTGATTCAATTCTAGGTTGAAGATGCCCCAAAAGAACATTAGCTTAGCTACCTCCCCCAAAAAAATTTCAAACATGTCAGTGGATGGGACAAATTTTAAGTAATTGGTCAATCAAAACACAGGCAGTTTGCCGGTAATGAGAATCTAACAAAACTGGTGAACGGCTCTTAAATTCACGTTGTGTGATTTTATATGGCAATGTTAGGAAACTTTTGTCATCAAAATTGCCTTAAGGATTAGTGTTAGAGGTGATGCCAATCCCCTTATGTATGGGTTGGACTCATATTTCATTGGTGCTGACTCTTTCCAGTGATCTTTACTTGAAAGACCCATCAATGATATCAAATCCAAAGATTCGTGTGGTGATGTATGGGTTGGACTCATATCTCATTGGTGCTGACTCTTCCTAGTAATCTTTACTTGAAAGACCCATCAATGATATCAAATCCAAAGATTCGTGTGGTGACCGACCATCAGCTTAGACGAGTCTGAAAGTCGTCCTGTTGATGGGTCTCTTGAGGGAGGATTACTGGAAAAATCTTCACCAGCGAGACATGAGTCAAACCTACACATAAGGGATTGACATCACCTCTAATAAAAAACCTTAAGACAATAGATATATGGGTCTTCATCCTTATATAGTACTTAACTTTTTTATTTTTATTCAATATGGGACTTAGATTCATACTTGGATTCCCAACCGAGAGAAGGTCGAAACCATAATCATGAGAAGTGCCTCTACTTTGTTTTCTCATGATGTGCGAAGTGTGAAATATAGATTACCAACTTATAGACAGCGAGTAGAGGTTTCCCATCTATGAACTCATGCCTTATGTAAAACTAATTATTATCAACTGTCCTAAACTGATCGCACATCTGGTTCCAATTTTTATTTTTCCTTCTTGGCCAATTCTGATATCATCCCAAAGATTTTTATTCCTCTGGACATGTGAGCTAAGGCTGTGAGAATGACATCTGAAAGTTTGGTTTCTTTAAGATGAATTCATCGTGCTGAAACAGTTTAAGATGGAGAATGAGAAGTGCTTGACGTAGCAGATGATGTCCTCTTAAAGCAATTAGTTTGAGACAAAGTAGTTAATTATGTGCATAAGGCTAGAGTTCTGAACTTGTCATCGGAAGATACTTGCACTACTCTCATTCAATGCGTGATTTCATTACTTGCTGAAGGAAGTGAACATGATGTTTGCAACTCTTATTTTGCAGGAAAAAATTCTTGACTTCTGTGCTTCTCATTTGCATTTTGTTGGCTCGGAACCGAAGATCATGTTTTCACTGTAAATATATGAGATATAACATTTTGTTCTACTCTGTGTCTCGTTCCAAATTCAACTGTATTTTATATTCTTTTAAAATGTCTTCTTCTTCTTTTTTTCACAAAATTGCACCTAACAAAAACATTTTAAGATCTGCTCATGTCACCCAACAAAGAGAAACAAAAACATACAATTTTCTTGTATGTAACACTAGTATTATACCCAGGTGTGACGGGGATTTTTTTTGTTTTTAAAATATAGAAAAAATTATCGTGACATAATTAAAATAAAATTTTAAATTAAAATATTTAAATAGCAGTATAATTATACATGATAAAGTAAAAACTTATACAACATAATTATCTCACCTTCAATTTTAGATAATAAATTATGCACGAGTATAATGACAAACCTAATATAAGAATTCTCTAAAGAAACCTTTCAATATTATCAAAATGAGAATTTAAGTTCCCCATATACAGAGAGTGTGGTGGGAAAGGATTAGACAACAATTTCTGTTCCCTAACCTTATATTCAAATAAAGCATATAATAGATTAACAAGCATATTCTTCTATCCAAACAACTTGGGTTAAGCTAAAACAAAATAATACATTTTTAATCACTTTTTAGGATCACATCTTCACATGTTTAACTGTAGATTCTCCTAATTGTTTAGAAATTTTAGTAAATTTGGGGTTTTACAACCTTTCAGTAACTTAGTTCCTAGAATAAAGTCAAGGAAACAAGATATGATGAAATATTGATTGAAATGACCTAACTACACTCTATGTTAATTCAAAACCTTCTTGACAACACAATTTATGTCAAACTTTAATAAGTTATTACTATTTCTTTGGAAATATTATTTTTCTCATTTATTTTGTATTATTCCTCTATAGACATCTTATCCTCTTTAAAATAAATAATAATTGTAATTCCTATTTTTTTTCCCATTGATATTATTTTTCACATGAGAATCCAAATTTGTATTTTCATCTTCGAGAAATTGTCAAAACATTCTCAATTTGAATAATTTGACATTGAGAGTAGTCTAAAACTATTACTGATAGTTTGAACTAAAGGGTTTAAAATTATGATAATTTATTGTTTTGATTCCTTTGATTTGAATCCTTACTTCTAATAATTAACCGAATATGTTTAATCTTAGTTGTCGTAATTGAATCTATATTGGTTAATACATGACTTACTCCTAAAGATTGACCTTGGTATTGGTATTAGTAGCAATTCACATTTCTTATGCACTAATCACATTATTATTATTTTGCTCAATATTATTTTGAACATGAAGTCATGTTTGGAATTATTCTACCACTACACAATCTTTTTCAAAAACAATACCATATATGTAATATTAATCAAATATGTGCTTAAAATAAATAATACAATCCCACCAGAAATATCAATTGTTTTGAGCTTGTCAATTTATTTTCAATATTTTAACCAAAAACGAATGACTGTAATTTTCGTTTTTAGATAATACTAATAATATTGTGTAACCTTTAACTTCTATAATAGTCTTTCTATGAGATTTGATAAATTGATTTAATAAAATAGAATCAACCCCACTGCTTAATTCATTATTATAAGGTTAAAGCTTATATTCATTACTATCATAATTTCAAATTTGACCATTTTCTGTTCATTTTTTTATTATGATAATAAAAACTTTAGAAATTAGAGAAAATAAGTTTTAATAGAAAAACTATAGTAATTATACAAAATGATAACGATTAATTGGAATAAAATAATAATAATAATAATAATAATAATAATAATAATATCAATAATAAATCATGTATGTAAATTTAAGTAAATGTAAGTACCGAATGGAAATGAAATGTACGAAAATAACTTGAAGAATTGTAAATGGTGTAAAAGTAGATGATTAAATTAGATAAAATGATTCCAAAGAAGTAAATAAACACAAATAAAATTTAGATCTAAATATCATAAAATAAAAGTATTAGAATTAAAAGATTTTAAAGGTCATGCTTATGTAAAACAATGAAAGATAAACAATATAATTCAAAGAACGAGTAAAGAATTAAAATAATTAACATGATAACATACGTATTAAGTAATTTTTCATTCGTCATGATGATACACAGTACAAAAATATACACTACATCAAAATCAACTGGAGACTAAAATAATTAGTTATCATATTATCTACGTTAGATATAAATCCCTTTTATTTCCTTTTCTCTTCGGTCCACTGACTACACACAGAAGCTATGCTCTCCTAAATGCTCACTCTCTGCATCTACCTTCAGAATTTTCCAACCCTCTCCAACCAATTTACTGTAAATTCTCATTCTGATCCACCCTCTCTTCTTGTTGCAGCCAGCAACACTGAATCTGGAACTGAATTTCTCACTCAAGTTGTTCTCCCCTTCCATTCTTGTAAGTTCACTTCAAGTCTTTCTCTTTTCTCCGCAAATTCGAACGATGGATCATCTCCTTCTTTAAAGTCCTAAATGAAGTCCTATTCTCACTCTAAATTTATACTTTCCAGCTTCCTAGGTTGTGTGATTGAGGGATTCCTTGGTTGAAAACGCTTTGCTTCTTGGGGATTTCATAAGGTAAGGGAAGCTAGCCAATTTTCTCAAATTTTTGCATAGAAGACTTTATAATGGTTTGAAAGTTCATGATTTAGGGCTGAATGAATGTTTGATCGGTATGATTGAATGTATGAGTGATTTGTGCAAGAATTTGGTGCTGCTGCATGTTGAAACAGATTGGGACCCTGGTATTTTCGCCTAGGCGAGTAGCTCTCGCCTGAGTGAAAACGTTAGGAATTTACCCCCTAGAACTACGCGAGGTCTCGTCTGAGCGAGAGAGACGCTCTCGTCTAGGCGAAACAGTCTAGCCTGAGCGAGAACTCGCCCAGTTTTAGAGTTGCCCATTGTTTGAGTCTCGTTCAGGCGAGAGTGACCCGCCTAAGCGAGGATGACCCTCCCGCCCAAGCGAAATCCTCTAGCTTGAGAGCGAGTCCTTCTGCAAAATTTTGGTTTTTCCTCTGTTTTAGATTATTGAAAGTTACCATGAATAAAATATTGTGATGTCTGATGTACTATGCTTGAATTCCTGTGATTAGTAGAATCTATAGTAGAATTGAATGAAAACAGATTTTCGGAAGGTGTGGTAGCACTAGAATTCAAGGGAAATTCTAGAGGGTAAGTTATTGTGTAAGAACATGAGGACTCCTAAATTGGTTGGTATCCTGAAACTCCAATAATCATTCACGCTCAGATAGAGCATAATGGATTATGTCGTGAGGAGTAGCAGGAGGTCCTAGTCTTTAGACTTGATCAAGTCTTAGACGCAAAGGGGACTTACCCTGTGAGCGGTCGGGTGATAACCCCATGTGTCCATACTCTGCAAAGTTTGGGAACCGTTACAGGTGCAAGCCACCAAGAGCTCCAATGTCCCTTACATCATCCGGATATTGAGTCTAGAGTTGTGGGTATTATACTGTATCATGAGAGCCTAATTAGTTATGATGGATGTGATGA
>Ga0214543_1008569_pt1 | contig 16628 bp, 5 predicted proteins | sample CNSS2metaG_FD_160094 | JGI IMG/M metagenome (GOLD analysis project Ga0214543, IMG submission 160094) | Root nodule microbial communities from cowpea collected in UCLA plant growth center, Los Angeles, California, USA - CNSS2 | ecosystem: Host-associated > Plants > Roots > Nodule | place: USA... | reverse complement strand
TATATATATATATATATATATATATATATATATATATATATTGTCATTATGATAGTTAATTTTTGTTAAAAATTAGTGTGCTTAATGAGTTTCATAAGAAATTTTGTGAGAACTGCATGAAAGTAAGTAAGTGTAGAGTTCAAGTTGTTATGTGAAAGAAAGATACCAGTAACCAATCTGGTATGTGTACTGCAACTGTAGCATAATATCAATAGTACAGTTTTTTTTTATCCACCCCTTAAATAGCATGAGGAAAATAATTTTTTGTTTTCACCTTAAAGCATGAGAAATAAGAAAGATGAGATTGAGTATTTTTGGAAACTATTTTGGCATGAAAATATCTGAATCATAGATTGCCTAAAACAGATAGGAACATTACGTGAAGATAAAGTAACAACATTAAACATAAGGGCTTTTAGAATGGCATACCCCTTTTAGTTACAGCAAAATGCAAACACAATTAAGAACCAATAATATATAATTGGAACAACTTCCATTTCATATCCCACACAAAATTTTTCTTGCTTCATTCTCAGCCATTTCACTGGCTGCTCGAATATCTTGAAGTCCAATACTTCTCTATCTCTTCTGCAGTTCTTCCAGGAATTCTTCCAGCAATCAAAGACCACCTAGTTAAGGAAAAACTTAATGTCTCATAACCTTCATCAAAAGTGAAAGTGGTTCAACAAAACGAAAGCATTTATACTAACCTCTCCCCGACCAGATTATACACCATGGCAATAAGGATTTCCTCAGCCTCAGAAAATTCCACAGTCGAAGTTTGTAGGGATTTCACTGCATAGCACAAATCAACTCCTCAGATTTATAAAGAAAATCAGCATTAACGAGAAATAAGTCTAATTTACGTATAAAAAATTGACACCAGTTGTCTTAATCTAAAACTTTATAACGATATGTTTATGGAACTTCATTCTTAAATGGTGCTTAACTTTTTATTTTTATCGAATGTAAAACTTAGACTCACGCATGACTTCTTAACACATATCATATAGCGTAAGATCATAGTTAAAGTTACCAGAGGTAATGCAATGTAAATGAAGAACTTTGTGTTTTCTAACATACCAAAATGTTATCACACATTAAGACTAAAAACTGGTAATTTCAGGTGGTAAAAAAAACGCAATGTAATGGCATACGAGGACTGGAGAATGATCCAAAACAAGCGTTGAGATAATACTGCAGAAGATTAGTTATCAGTACGTGTGTACCCTAAAATTTGTGAGTGCATGTTATAGTATATAGACACACAAGGAAACTAGTAATAATTATCTGAAAATAAACTTGTGTAGGTATGAGAAGAGTTGGATTTTTAAAGGGTACCTTTAGAATCAGGAGAAGAATTATTAGAGGAGCGATCTATGTCAGCCATTGCAACAGCAAGTTGAAAAGAGGTTTGAAAGCTTGGGTGTTGAATATTGAATATGTTTTGACAAAAAAGTGTGTGTATAGAATAAGGAAACGATTGAGTGGTATTAATATATAGGAGGGTGTAAATGAGAGTGAAAGGGTACATAGAAAAGAAGAAGAGGGAATGAAGCAAAAAAGAGAGTGGAAAGTGGTAGTTGAACACATGGTAGTTGGGTTGGACGTGTTAGTTGGCGTGGAATTTTGTAGATGACAAAGGTGTCGGTGTTAGATGCACACGAATATCTAAGAAAAGTAATCATAGTACCAAGATGTGTGTTACAGTATATCTTATGTTATGATCTGGTGCTACGTTCATTAAGGTAATACTCGTGCAGGAGTAGTTGTGTATTGTATTTTGGGTTCATAGATATATTTGACTATATTTGACTGCAACAAAATATTTTGGTACAAAAAATTGTTAATTATTATATTGATTAATTTAGAAATTAATTTATAAATAAAAAAGTATTAGTTATTAAAATAGTCATTATCATAAATAAAAATTATAATTAGTATTTACAAATTAATTATTAAAGTTTTGACTATTAAATTTTATAAATTAGTCGATCAATATTAACTACCAAGATTTTGACTATTAAAGAAATTAGTTTTTGAATTACAAAATAAAAAATATTGGTTATTAAAATAATCATTATAATGAATAAAAAATTATAATTAGTTACTAAGGTTTTGACTACCAAAAAAATTAATTTATAAATTGGTCACTCAACATTAGTTGTCAAAGTTTTAGCTATCAAAGAAATTAGTTTCTAAATTAGTCTCTAATTAATTAGTGATAAATTTAACGATCAATTATAATTTTTTATTCATAATAGTGACTATTTTGTAAATTTATGTCTAAATTTGTCACTATAGTAACTAACAATTTTTTATGACTAAAATTGATTATTATTTGAGAGTTTTTTTATAGTGTGTTACTTAAGTTAAACAAAAAGCAGTTTTTGTAACCATTATTTTTCCATGGTTAAGGAATCAAAAAGTGTTTTTTTTTTCAAAATAGGTTTTTAGTATTTAAAATTTGATGCAAAATTAAAATTTGTCTATGTCTAAAACTTTGATATATTTTGGTTTCCAAACATAAAAAATGAATGAATATAATCAATTAACCTAATTATATTAGATTTTTTTTGACGTATAAAACACATTTTCACATTGATATCGAAGTGGAGACATATTAAATGGTGTCAACAACTCAAATGTTCACATATAATGCATTTGTCACATAAAAAAAAATTAACATAATTGCATTAAAAGAATTATATTCATTATTTTTAAAGTTTTAAAATCAAAAGTTATCAAATTTCAAACATGAATAAATTTTAATTTGGCAACAAAATTTAGGAACTTTAAACACATTTTTTATATTTATCAGTTCTTAATGTACCTTAAGAACACTTGATAAAAAGAAACGAAAATGTATTTTGTTAATTCCTTTGAAATGTTGAAGCAAATTAGTAGTTGTTGGGAGGGTGGTAGCTGGTACACATTTTGCACTGATTCTGTCTGTTTCTTCAATAAGAGGGAAATGCCAAAATAAAGTAAACAAAGGACCTCGTAAAACACACTGATGCAAAAATTTTATGTCACCCCAAAACAAAAACAATATAATAATCAACCTTCTAGATTCTAAACATCGACTAATCAATCATCTAGAAACTCATATAACACCTGCACCAACATCGCTTTCGCCCCTTTGCTATACCCAAAGAAAAATTTCTTTGTTTCTTTTAGACGCAGAAAACTCAAATTGGAAAAAAAAAAAAGAAGAATGTTTTGCATGAAGATGGTTGAAAATAAAAACACCCTAATCAAAAAAGCAGATACCTTTTAAAAACTTTAAGTGTAAAAATAAAAAAAATAAAAAAAAAAAAAGTTGAGTTTTTGATGGTTGAAGTTGAAGATGGAAGCCATTATGTTGAAGGTTGAAAAAGGGAGAGAATTTGGTATGATTAGAAAGGACTTTGCGTTTACCAGAACATCTTGCACACGTTTTGTAAGAGAAACTTAATTTACTATATACAATGTTACGCAATTACAATCAAACAAAAACATGTTTTGTTTTGTAATGCAGTTTATAGATAGGGCTGAGTCATCTTGAAAAGGATAAGAACGTGGTGACAGTGTTAAACTGCTAAAGTTGTCACAACTTCTAATCAATGCTTCCAAATAAACCAATTTTTTTTTTTTATTTTCTTACAATAAATATAATTTCTAAGATCGTATATTCCTATTATTCACTCTCCATCGTCTACAATAATATAATACTTAATTCAATAATATGCTACAAACTAACAAATTGTGTCATGGTTAAGAGATAATTTAATCTATTAAGTATTTGGCCAGATCTTTGAGTGAATCACTGTGTCTTCTAACTTCTTATAATGTTATTCTAACCTCTTAAATCAATTTTAGAATCCAATGTTTAAATTTCACAGAAGATGTTTTTCGATTTACAAAAGAAGGTAGAATCTTACAAATACTTGACAAAACTTTAAATAAACCAATTTTTTGTGTAAAAAAAGTATACAGCCTTTAATATGATTAATATATTTCTGAAAATACTTTGAATATGATTTTTTATTTATTAATTGTTGAACCATTATTTATAAAATAGTATTTAAATTAATAAGCTGAAAGTTGTTATTTATGCGAGGTGAATTATCAAGTAATTAATGAAAGGTTATATTAATTATTCACTCCATACCCCTTGAAAACTGTTAAAGTATAATGTTTAATGCCATTAAAGTATTTCATATTATTTTAATAAAGAAATATGTTTTAATGCACTATTCATTATTTTTAGAAATATTAAAATCCAGATTCTGTTGCTGATGTTGTTATTATAATAATTATAATAATATATTCTTCGTTGAATATGATTGGCTAGTATAACTTCACTGTGGCCTGGTCATTAAAAATATCATTAACACTGATTATTTTATTTATTGGTTGATTAAATGATAATATATTAATCGAAGATAAGTAATTAACTTCTTTAGTTACATTATAAAAAATTAAATTAGTATTATTATTTGGCAATTAGTTTTGTCTAATTTATAATAAGTGTATAAAGTATTTAAGAATTAGGTAGAGATAAACAAATAAAAAAATATTCATATATGCCTCAATTTTTTTTTAAAAGATAGAAATTTAACGAATATAAAGGCAAATCAAATTAAGATTTAAGAAAATTATACGTTAAATTATTCATTTAGTTCCTCTGATAGAACAAACTTTATTTTTTTCTTCTATACAAAAATAAATAAATTATTTTGATTATTATATATATTATGTTTAATATCTATCAGTTTCAATGAATTTAAACTATAAGAAGTAAAAGAGGCTAAAACTGGAATGTATAGGAATTAATATATATATATATATATATATATATATATTGAAATGAATTAATTTTATATATAAAAACTGGAAGATAAAATTTGTATAATTAAAGCCTAAAATATAACATTTTTGTATAGTGTAGTTCGTAGCATATAATTTGATTTAACTAGTTTTAAAATTTCATAAAACCTCTAAAATAATATATATGTCACTCAACTACACAAGCTTATTAAATAAAAATATTAGTATTCGTTATTAAATAAAAATATATCGATAATATATTACTAGAATTTTGATTTCAATGTTTAAGTAATGGTGGATTACTGAATAATGGATATTCAGTTCAAGTATACACGTAATTATTTTGAATATAGGATTTAGAATTTGATTATCCCAAAAACAATACATCATTAAAAATAATAATTTCAACATGTTGTAAATATTTTTACCTTAAAAGCTTACACATGATACTTGTGCTGTATATTAAAAAACAAAATGAAAGGCCATTGACGGCCATGGTGACATATACCTTCTGGAAGAGAGGAAATATTAAAATGATTGCCAAGGGCCTTCAAATCTATCTTACAATATTAGTATTTTTATTTTTATTTTTTTGATTTGGAAAGAAAAATATAAAAAAAATAAGATAAAAAAACGAGGAAGCAGACGGAAAATGAATAAAATTTTCTTCTGCTTTTCTAATTGAAAAAAATTAGTAGAAAATGAAAACAAATTTCTCGGATATATATTATTAGTTCCCAGTTGTTACTGTTATAAAATAATGATCGTAATAATTAACAAATTAGATTATAAATCACTCAAAAAACTAATACTAGTTTAAAAAAAATAAAGTATTCATATAAAGAAGTTTAGATGCTAACAAATTCAAAATGAAATTATATAAATACATTAAATACAGCTGTTTTTTTTATCCATTTATTCATCAAGAGAACCATGATATATAAAAACAAAAGAAAACTGTTATCATTTACTTAATTTTTTCTTTTTTTTTCAGCCTACATCAAACACGGTATGAAGCGAACTAAAGACAAATCAGATGCCAAAAAAAAAATCACTCCTGATAAATAAAAATAAATAAAAGCCCAAGTGTAAAAATTATTATTCTTAGTTTACAAAAATATATAGTACAAGTCATTATAATAACAAACTGTCAAAATAAAAAAATAAGTCTTCAAACTAAACAATTAATTTTTGCTTATATGAAAAGAAAAGAAAAATATAAAAGAGGCTATGTTGTATAGATAAAGATTCAATTTTTATAATTACCTTCTACCGACTTTTCACTCTGCCCTCAGTTTCTTACAGTAGCAAGCAGGGTTAAGGTTGGTGTGTAACTCAGTTTCTATCAAGTTAACCCAATCAGTTAACAAAATTTGGCAGGTCAATGACCAAAAACAAAATGCAACCAAAAAGGTTGAGTCACTTGCAGAGGGAAGAATAATCACAAATTTATTCAGGACAATTGTCTCAGAAATAGACATTATCCTTACCATTTATCCCTCAGCAGTAACTTTCCAGAACAGAAGATTATATATGACTCTAGCTACAATATAACAGAATCTTGATGTCACTAATAATTGCTTCAATTCACATTTATAAGAAGCTGCTGCTGATATTCAATGTTGTCAGCAGACCATACGTATTTAGCAAGAACCCAAATTGCCACTGTTGCTTAGATCTTAGAAACCATGAAGCTTTATGTGTTCTTTCTTCACTATGCCAGCCTGTTTGTAACATCACACAGGAATTTAGATATCACAATCACAGTACTATTTTAGAAAATGCTTTTTTTTTGTAGTAAAGAACAAGAATTTGGATTCTCGGTTTTTAATGTATTATTTCTTTGCTGTCCCTTCAAAATAACTAATTTTAAAATATGTTAAAAAGATTTTTAAGATATCAATATAGTGTATTTTTAATGTTCAATAAAGGACAACAAAAAAAAATAAAAAGAACCGGTAGAAAATCTAGACTCAGAGAACAACATGCACACTTTATCATATGTCTTACTACCTGCACAAGGAAAGTAGAAACATTCTTTCTTTGATCTCCCTGAAGTTGTATAACCTGCATATGATAAGAATGGTGAGAGATGATGCACCCAATGGCATTTGTTGAAAATCACGTAACATATGAAGAATTTTTTTTTTGGTATGAAGAACAGAAACACACAAACCTGGCCCAACTCAGGGTCTTGAACAACAGTACCATTGCAGCAGAATTCTTTCTTGAGGTCTTTGAGTATTTTGCTATAGCTATACTCTTTCTTCAATCCTTGAACAGTTGTTAGGCTTTTCCTTCCGTTACGTTGTTGTACACGAACATGAACATACTCTTTCGTCCCAGCACCTGAGTCCTCAGCATTTGCCTCAGCAAAGGGATCTATTTTTCAATTGTCAAACCACATCAGAGAGTAAAACCATTGATAAAGTACTGCATTCTAGTTTCAGACTAACAGAATATCTTTATGCCATAAAAAGTATATATAATATACATATATATATAGAACAGAGATATTCAACACCCACCAAAAGCACTTGGGATGTTTGTTTCGAATTCAGACATGAAAGTTGCCCTTGGTTACTTGTAACAAACAAAGTCCTTCTGAGGTAATTAATCAACAAGCACTGGAAGAGAGAAATTAAATATACTACAAGTCAGATATGAGATTTGATATTTGACATTTTCGATGATGCTACTCTTGTCTTTATGCTCACTGCTAATTCTCATCCCAGAAAATATGAACAAGAAAGACAGCAACTTTTATCACCTTACCACAGCACCTTAGAATTCTCAATTTATATGGTCTCATGAGTACAACATTTGCATCCGAAAACACAAATTTCTTTATTTCACCATCATCAATAGTAAAAAGGCCAATAGAAAATAGCCCAGAAAGGGAGGGAAACTATGAGATCTGCATAATTCTATGCGTATAATCATTAATAAAAACACAACTAGCACTATGTATCAACTACCAAATTAAGATTAGTCTAATGAAAAATGTCAATGTATATACGCACAGAATGTATCAAATACCGTATATACGAAGAGAAGAACCATTTAACTTTGTAACTAAAATGTATCAAATACATATTCACAAGTTAAGTTCAATAATTACAATAATCTACTTCAATTGCACATAATCAGTAAAGACCAAAATATCAAAGAATAAGCATAATGAAAACCCCACAATTCACTACATCACGTTGTTACACTGCATTAAATCTCGAAACAGTGTCGCTTAATACAATATTCTCAAATGGAATGATATATGTATTTGGGACAAGTCAATGATTCCATAAAACCAAAGGTTAAACCAACAATCTCTTACCCAGAAACTAAAGAATAATTATAGAAAGAAGGTAACAGTGGTCTAGCTTTTGCAGACCAAGAAAATGGACAACAAATAAAGCATGATTCACTAGCCATTTCTTTCACCAAAAGTCTAAAGAAACATAGAAAAAACAAAACCATGACAATAATGCCAAATAAATTGAACCCCAATTGAAAACAGGGGAAAATATTGACTACTCAACAAAAAGAATGAAACTGGTATCATGATCATGCAAATCACAAATACAAAAGAAACCGTCTTCAAATCCCGTTAATGCACCGTCACGTTAACGAAGAACTAACATCAGAATCCAAATGAAAATTAATATCTGGGTATTAAAGAAACTCTTTTCGAAAAAAGCGAGGGGTTAAAGTTACGAACTTGCGTTGCGTACGTAAAACGCGGAATGAATGAAACAAACCCAGTAAGCAATGATCAAATAAATAGAGCGATCAGAACAATAAAATGAAAAAGAAGCAGGGAATAATGCAGAAAAAGTAAAAGAATGATGAAAAACGAAATACCTAACACTTGCGAAAAGGAGGAAAGAAGGAGCAAGGACGGAAGGAAGTAAATAACGAAAAACGTGAGAGAAATAGGAACAAAAGGTGGGTCAAGTTTATATATAGAACAATTTAAGGTACGAGAAAAGTGCTCCCAACCACCAAATTAGTTAGCCAATTTCATTGTCGAAATTCATATCATCTTTTCCCCTTATATAATATAATATATTATTATTTTTAATAATGTTTTAATATTACTTCACTTCAAACTATTACTAAAGTTATATTTTGTTCGTACATTGAATATGTATTAATTTTGTTCCTAAAGCATGTAAAATGTTATCCGCATCAAACAATAGTTATCGACTTTAGAGTTTTCTTTTTCTCAATGTAATTCTCTCACATCACTACAACTCTCTTTTCTATGGTGACATGTTAGTCCTCAGTGCAAATGATAATGTGTGTTTGGCTCGGCAGACTAGTCAAAAAGCCCGTCAAAGAAACGTGAGGCAGACTAAGATATTGAGTTTTTCAATTCCCAAAAATTTGGCGTGTGTAACTTGTAGCTCGTGTGGGTCGGAGGTAGGGTGGGTTAGCCCACGGCATGCATGAAATAAAAAATAAAAAATAAAACTCGTACTTGTGTCTGTTGGTTACTTTTCTTTTGGACTTTTGCATGAACGTTCTAAATTCTTGTGTGAGTGTAAAAGACAAATGTTATGTATTTTTGAATATGCTAAAATTTGAAAAATTCATCGTACATGTCAAAGTAAGAGTATGAATATGATGAAAATGTTGAATTATCAATTTATCATTCAACTCCCCCACAATCTTTGCTACATTTTGTGAAATTGTTGAAGTTTTCCAATTTGTTGAACATTGAAAGCTTTATCATTAGAAATTAAATTAAAAAAATAAGTGGATCGGCCTACAGGCTCGTAGGTTAGAACATATGTGGGGGGGCCAAGTGTGGGATGGGCCTAAACGGGTCGAGTCGACCCGCATTTTCATCCCTAGTCCTGACAATGGCTACGAAGGCTAATGGGGGTTGATGATTCAGTAGTTGGAGGTGGTGCAATCGGACATGGAAAGGGGGTTTAGGGTTTAGGCCCTGCGTTTGTACCTATAACGACACAGTCAATGAAGTCGTCAATGACAATAAGTTGTTTGATGGTCGGCCAAGAGGAGGAGGGATGCATGACGAGGGAGGCCTCGAGAGCCTTTACAACTGTAGGCGAAAGGCAAATTTGAGGTCGGATTCCATGGCCTTTGTGGTGGTGAATAAGTTTTTGCCAATGTCTAAGGAGTGTCAAGGTACCAGAAGGATACTCTTCAAATATTGAAATCTTAGTGTCTACGTAGGATTTGAAGCATAAAGTCTCATGATTGTTATATCTTAATGCAACAAATTTTACCAGCTATTTACGGAATTTCACCCAAGAATGTCAGACAATTAGTGCTCATTTTAAATTTCAATTTGTAGTAAAATCATTAATGTTGTAAAGTTATATGAACTTCAAGATGAGATTTATCTAATGTTAGTTAGAGACATCCTTCATTTTTTGACATCATGGTACATTTATTTATTCATTTAGCGAGAGAAATTAAATTTTGTTGATCAATTGTTGTATCGTGCTGAGAATTATATGAAAACTTTAGTTGTTCAATTATGGAAGATGTTAGTCTCTTTACCAATTTTTTAGTGTTAATTATTGTATCTACTTAATTACTTATGTTTTAAATTAATTGATTTTAGGTATATGTTTCGATTATGTTAGAATGAAGGAATATGTGTATATGGATTAATGGATCCCCAACTTATTCATCCATTGGGGAATAAGAAACCTAAAACCCAAACATACACCACCATCTCCTTGGTTCAAGGGGGAAGCAAATATATTTTGTACCTTATATTTGTGAGTAAGTGTAGTTTGTTGTTTTCAAATCATATTTAATCATTTTGAGATGTCAATGATAATTATTTTCAATGTAGTTGTTACTAGTAGCTACTTGTCATTTTTCTGATTGATTACATTGCTACCTAGTTTGGCTCATTGCACAAGAAATCCCCTACACATCTTAAACAAATAGTTGATTTGTAAGAACACTAATTTATGTAGTTTTGTTTTACATAAGCAGACCTTAACTAGTGTTTTTTCTTATAGGTGTGTAATTTGGATATAAGAAGTTGAAGGGCATATCAACTACAAGATAAAAAAAAATCTCACATTGTTGCCACTCAAGGTTATCATTTTTTGTCCAAATATAGATGTTTGGTTATTTTTCTTTCTTAATTAAAGATGTTAATTGTCTCGGTATTCAATTGTAGTATAACAAACAAAAAGGTATGAGTGTGGATATTATGTAATACAAAGAAAGGCGATCATTGTTCAAACTAATATTGATATGGGTTGAGACCAAATAATAACCTAACTAATTCATAATTAAAGAACATTTCTCTATTTTATGTACTAATTGAAGTTATTATTTTTTTCAATATCTCACGATGCTCAACCTTTTGATTCTAAATCAATTAAATACATTAGGAATATTTGGTCAACTTATTTTATAGAGTTCTACAACACATTAGGATAGATGATTTGTTAACTTGTTTTTGTAATTTTAATTCCAACGATTTTAAATTTTTAAATATTGATAATTTGTACAGCTTCTTTAAGTTCAAATGATAATATTTATTTGTTCGTGGTCTAGTTCTGGTTTTGTTATGTGTATGTTACTTAATTAAGAGAAGAAAGACTACAAACAAAATAAATATTAAAAAAACAAATAGGCAACGCTTAAGTACAAAAATGTTACATATATGTACTCAAACTACGATTTCACACAAACATAGCCTAATTGAGTACTTATAGGCGATGATAAGAGTTAAAATTCACTACTAAAAAAACTCATATTTTTTGTTAATTTTGTTTTGAATTTTTTTGTATGAAATACTTATAAATTTTGTTATGAAAAAAAAATTTGTAGGAAATTGCTGTCAAATTTTTTGCAAAATATTTTGTATAAAATACTTTTCGCTACAAATTTTGTAAAAAATACTTGTGAATTTTATAATTTTGTAGGAAATAATTATCCACAAAGGAGTTATCTGCCAATTAAAATTCTTAGAAAAAAATAGAAGAAAAAAGTCTTTTCTTGCAAATTTTTTAAAAATTTTGCAAGAAAATTCCTATGTAATATGAGAATTTTTAGTAGTGGTAGTTTATTAGTATATATACGTGACAGTTCTTTGGTACAATCATTGTCTATAAATAAATTGTTTCTAAGAAAGTGTCCATATAGTCCAAGAAAACATGACTAAATTACACATTTTCTATTATGCTATTCAACAAAATATAAATAAAAAAAACTACACATTTTTGTCATGCTAATTTAGAAAAATTTGTTTATAAGACGGTTGTTTGAGTAATTTACTATAAAGATTACAGTTAAAGATCAAAGTCTCAACGTAAATAATCATTAAAAAAATTATAAAACAATTGTTAGGTGGGTTAAATAGGTTAACTCACCTTCAACTCGGCTCGAACCCATTTAACCCGTGGGTTAAATGAGTCGGGTTGAGTTTAACTCACTTTTGAAAAAACTAAATTTTTCTCAACCCAACCCGGCTCAAATCTGTGGTGAACCGGGTTGACTCACGGGTTAAAACTCACTTTGACATCTCTACTTCGTATATCCGTCATTTATGACCTTAAAAAATATACCAATTTAGTTTGGTTCAAATTATAAACTATTCATTTTGCATTGAAGATAAATTTTTTTTCATCTTGTATATAAGTTTTCAAAATTGTATAATGTTTTTATATAAAATAAATAAAAATGTAACAAAACATCTCATAATTCTTTTCAAAAAATTTAAAATATGGAGAATGAGTAAACAAAGTTTATACTTCCTAATATATTGTTACAAACAACCACCATATATTTCGGATAGAGAAGTTTTTTTAGATCCGTTTGATTAGCCGTGAAAGAAATTGTCAAAACAACCAAACAATATAATTTTAACTAATTTGTGACTAAAGTTGTATCAGTTCGTCAAATTTTTAATATTTAAAAACTAATGACTATAATATAAATAATAGAACAGGGACAATTTGGGCATACCAACTTTAGTATGCATTCAATGTGCGTAAACTAACTCCCTACAATGCCATACACATGAACATTCTTTAAAATCCAATTCTAACTCTGTGTTTGTTTTATAAGTTAAAAAATAAGAAGATAGGAATAATAATTGTTAAAGCATGAAAGTGGTGGTGGAGAATTTGACAGGAACACTTTCCTACGTTGAAGTGAAGAATGATGCAACAGTAGAAGATTTAAAGAAGGAAATTGAGGCTCAGCAAAAACTACCTTGTGATCGTTTGTTACTTGTTCTTCATGCTGATAATGAATCTCTTATAATGGGTAAGGAAGAAGAAAAGTTGTCTCTATTTGATTGTGGAATTCATGATGGATCTCATATCTACCTCTTCTTCTCTTCGGTTGATGACGAATCTACCGATAATTTTAGGTTTACTTGTTCAGATCTTTAGAGTTAAACCAAATTAACATGAATATCTCTTATAGATAGGACGGATGGAAGTTTCTATTCAAGGGTGATTACCTCGCTCGAACGATATTACCTTACTAAAGATAAGGTATTTTTATCTAATACATTATATTTCGGTTGCTTTAAATTTAAATTAGAAAGATAATAAAAATAACAACTAATAAGTAAAAGAATAAAAAAAAATCAAATGATACGATTCTGAATAGAAAATATGCAAATATTTAGAGATTTGAATCGATTAAAAATCCAAAATTGAGAATTTTAAATAAAATAAAGAAAAATTAGATAAGGGAATAAGAATTGAGAAATTTGAAATTCTTGATAAGATTGCACGACTTAGGGAAGACATTAACAAAGATAACTTATAGTTATTATAGTTATTTTTGATAAAAGTGTTTTTCCTATTATGAATTTTCAAACGATTATAAATACAAAATAAGTTAGCACTTTTGGGTTCAAATCCCCAATACAATCATAGATGTAACCAATCTTGTGTCATCAAGGTGTGAGATGTTCAAGTGGGCCTCTAAAGATGAGTTACCTTGTGTTGCAATGTCTCTTTGAACCTTCTAGTCCTTCCTCTCATCATCATGGGTCACCTAAGGGGCTTTTTTCCTGTGCCTCCAAGTATTTATTATGGACCTCCAAAATTTTTAAAAATTCTAAAAATATCCTTTGACTATTTGAGCGAAGTCACATAGATCACACCTCCAAAATTGTTTTCGGATGTCGACTACCAGTGAAGAATACTTTCGGTGAAGAATATTTCCAGAAGTCAAAATACATAACCGGAAGTTGACTTGTGGAAAACAAAATATAATCGGAAGTCAAAATATATAACTGGAAGTCGACTTCCAATGAAGAATACTTCTGGAAGTCAAAATACATAATCGAAAGTCGACTTCCGGAAATCAAAATATAAGCGAAAGTCGACTTTCGGAAGTCAAAATATATAACTGGAAGTTGACTTTCGCAAGTTAAAATATATAACCAGTAGTCGACTTCCGGAAATCAAAATATAAGCGAAAGTCGACTTCCGAAAGTCAAAATATATAACTGGAAGTCAACTTCCGGAAGTTAAAATATATAACCAGAAGTCGACTTCCGAAAATCAAAATATATTACCGAAAGTCGACTTTCGGAAGTCGAAATATATTACAAAAGTCAACTTTCGAAAGTCAAAATATATCACTAGAAATCGACTTTCGGAAGTCAAAATATTGACTTCCGGAAGTCAAAATATACTATCGTCGACTTCCAGCAGTCAAAATATATTACCGAAAGTCGACTTCCAGTAGTGAAAAACACATGGCAATTATTATTCATGACTTAATGATTTAAAAGGTGTTAGCAAAAAATGATCAAATTGAACAAAATTGACGAAAATTGGAATTTATTTCAGGACAAAATCAAAATTAGGACTGATTTGACAAAACTTGACGAAAATTGGAACCAAAAAGGTAGTTAAACCATATTTTATCTATTTGCACCTAATTTAAATGATTTTTTCTAAATACTTTAAATATAGACTTAAATAGTCTTCTGGTCCCTATTTTCGTTGTGTTTTTCAATTTGGTCCTTATCTTTGTTTTGCATTCAATTAGGTTATTTTGTATTCAATTAAGTCCTAATTTTCGTCAATTTAATCCTTTCTACAAATAGTGTTTAAAAAGTTAACGCGTGTGAAAAGTGTATGCCATGTGTCAATTTTTTTTCTAATTATAAAAACTTGTCCACATGTCAAGTAAACATCATGACACGTGTCAATGTCAGTGTCATGTGTCAATTTGTAGTTGAGTTATTGTTTGTTGTTCAATTTAGTCCATATAGTTGTTATTTTTGTTCAATTCAATCCCTATATTCTTTATTTTTTTACAATTTAGCCATAATTTTGGTCAAAATGGAGCAATTTGTCTCTTTCAAATTGATACTAAATTTAATTTTTTTAAATATTATACTAATATTTTTTTTAAATATAATTTTTTTACTAATTGTTTTTGAAATTTGATTATAAATTAATTATAAATGAAATATAATTCTTAAAGTCAATTCTTAAATATAATTTAAAATATTATTAGAATATAATTATTAAATATTTCCTTCTAATACTTATATTCTAAAATATTAGTATTTATAAAATTGACATTTAAAATATTATAAATAATTTATAAAAATATACTAATATTTCTAAAATTGATATTTAAATATTAAATATTTTAGAATTTAATATCTAAAACACAATAAAAATATTAAATGTTTTACATTTGAATGTCAATTTTAAAAATGTTCGTATATATTCTTAAAACATTTAATTATTATATGATAATAATATTTTAAATGAATATATTTTATTTAACCATTGAATTGAAGAATTATATTTAATTTGTATCTAAATTTAATAATTTATAATTAAATTTAAAAAATAATTAATAAAAATGTCAATTTTATAAAAAATATTATTATAATATTTATAAAAATTAAATTTGGTCTTAACTTGGAAGGAAGAAAATACCTTTATTTTAATAAACAAATGGAACTAAATTAAATAAAATAATGAATATAGGAACTAAATTGAACAAAGAGAAATAACACAACCACAACTGAACACGTGACACTGACATTGACACATGACACGATGTTGACTTGACACGTGAACAATTTTTTTTAAAATTAAAAAATTAAAAAAAATTAAAAAAGTCAAGAGTTGACACATGGCATGTTTTTTTTTTATCAGCTGACACATGACATGTATTGTTTACATATGTTAACTATCTAAACATCGTTAGAAAAAAAGACCAAATTGATGAAAATTAGGACATAATTGAACCCAAAATGAAAATGAGGATTAAATTGAATACAACGAAAATAGGAACTAAAAGAGTATTTAAGTCTTAAATAGTCTTAAGTGCTTGGCAGTAGAGGTTTCTTCCTATGTAGAGTTTTCTTGTGGTTCAAGCTTTTATTTTAGTGTTTCAACCTTGAGGTTTTCTTCCTAAGAAGGTTTTCTTTGGGCTTAGCTCTTCAGATTTAATCTATTTAGGTTTCATTCACCAAAGGGTTTCCTCCTAGGTTTAGTGCCTTTCTTTGATGCTCAGTTATGTAAAACATATTTGAATTTTTATTAATCATCTTCCAACGCTCAACCTCAATCATGGAGCTCAATTGTACAACTCTTTTATTCTTGCAAAAAGTGTTGCATTTTAATAAAAAATATACATTAGTTTCATACTTAACCAATTCTCCAAATAACATTTTGCATTCTAAGCTTAAACTTATTTACTCGAATATATATATATATATATATATATATATATATATATATATATATATATATATATATATATATATATATATATATATATATATTTTATATTATAATTATTTAAAATATATATATTAATAT
>Ga0214543_1008561_pt1 | contig 16648 bp, 6 predicted proteins | sample CNSS2metaG_FD_160094 | JGI IMG/M metagenome (GOLD analysis project Ga0214543, IMG submission 160094) | Root nodule microbial communities from cowpea collected in UCLA plant growth center, Los Angeles, California, USA - CNSS2 | ecosystem: Host-associated > Plants > Roots > Nodule | place: USA... | reverse complement strand
ATGATCGTGTACGCGGTACACGGGAGCAGATTCTGTTGATGCAGGTGGCTCAGGTGACGCTTAGCCGCGGAGAGGGGTTAGACTTGGGGAAATGCTTATGTTTTCTTTATTGCCTTTGAAAACAGTTGTAAACCCTAATGGGTAATTTTATAACATTATGATTTTGATATTCATAGACTTTATTCGATGGTTTAATAAAGTTTTTAAATTTTCCCGCGTTTTGGGAAAATGAGGTATTATTAAATGCGCGTTGTTTTAATTTATTTCTTTTATTCAATTATAAATTTGTAATATCCTGACGGGATGTTACACATTACATGTCTCTCACCTTTACAGTGCAAATGAAAAATTGACTACCATTGGTGTTAGGACCAGCATTTGCCATGCTTAAAACTCTAGGACCAGTATGGTTCATTGCAAGAAAGTGTTAAAATTAGAAATGTAAGCAAATTAATTAAATTGAAATTTAAATTGGAAAAGAAACCTAAACTGAATTTTAAATACCAATCAGACAATCACTATAAACAATTTATAGTTAAATATTACTATCAAGCCAATATATATATATATATATATAGGCAAAACTCTCATCCTTGAAACTAAGACCATAGATACTAATTCCACCAGTTCCTGCAGCAAAATAAGAGCACATTATAAGTGAGAATAAAATTCATTAGCCTCTTTGATGCATATACATTGCATCTCAGTTTGAAAGTAAATGTACTCATCAATAAAAATATGTAGGCCTACATACAAAAGTATAACTCACATTTCCTTCCGTAAAGTCTCCTCCCTGAATCATGAAATCTTTGTTTATACGATGGAAGGAGCTTCCTTTGTAACCATATCATTTCTCACATGTTAGAAGATTATTCAACTTGATATATAAAATTCAAAGTTACACAATCCATTCCAAAGTAGAAATCCAACGACAACAAGAAAAATGCTGCAGAAAAACTTGATTGTTTGCCTGTGCACAAAGCACTAAAATTTTCAGCTGTTTTGGGAACATCTTCTCCAAATAGGCCCAAAACAATTCTTCCCACAACCTCACCCCTAACTTCTACATCATAGAAACACTTGGTTGTCACCTTGACTTGAAGCTCTAGAGCCTAACGGTAAAAAAACCACGTAAGAAAATCATGTCAATCAAAGTAGAAGGGATTATTGAGCATGTTAGTGTGGAACACTCATGCACACATCACATAGAGAAACTTAAACCACGCACATTTAAATCAAAAATCATGAAGAAAAATTAGGAGTGAGTGCAAACTGAACATTGTGAGAAACTAAATTGGTGTATGAATTGAAAAAAAAAATACCTATTTTGATATACGAGCATCACACTCCAGTTGTGGCTGTGGCATGGTCAGTGCTGTAACTTGACAACGCTGAGTTAGGGCAGGAAAAATAAGAACCGAGTTAGGGCAGATGATGTAGTGAGATGAAATTGAAATTGAATCTAAATCGAACTTGAAATCGAAAGTGATATGGAGATTATATCGAACTTGAAAACGACGCAGATCACGTAGTGATGCGATGACAAAGATGAAAGTTGAAATCGAAAGAGAAAGTGTGATGAAATGGAAAGAGAAAGCATGGAAAACGAAAAATTTATTACCTTAAGCTTCAACCGAAAGAGAAAGTAGGGATGCGCGCTTGAAAGTTGTTGCTTTCTTTAAGAGAACACTTTTAGAGGGAGAGGAAGAGCGTCTGAATACTAAATTAAAAATATGCAAATAACAAAAATAAAAAATAAAATAAAATCCAAATTTTACTAGAGTTTCTTAAAAAACCTCAAGTATTTAATCAGGATTACCAAAACCTCTTTTATGTCTATTTCTTAATGGAGGTTATAATAATCCCAACTAATAAACCCTTTTTAAAAATACATATTTTTGTAATGAAATCTATTACTAGCAAATCCATTACCAATGAATCTGCTACCAATGAATATATCTATTTATATTTATTAGTAATAAAAAATTTAAATTATCAATAAGTCAATTATTGACAAAAATAATAAAAATTCCAATTTATTAAGAAATTTTACAAAAAAAAAAATCTATTATTGATGAAAACATTCTTTAGTAATAAAAATTATAAAATCCTACGGTAAAATCCATTTGATCGATAGTTTTTTTTTCATCGGTTAATTTTCATCTGTTTACCATTAATAATTATAAAACTTCTTGGAGTGAAAACCGAAAAACAAAATAAACAATTATTGCTTATATACCACAATTGATTACGTCTTCTATGATACGTTGCCTAAAAATGATTATGAGATATCGTGAAAAGGATGAATTATTCTTACAAGTTAAAAAACCTCTCTAAGCTTTTATCTCGAAAAAGACTCTCTTGTTTAAAAATCATTTGGAAAGATGTATATAGCGAACTTCCTGCTTGATTGCTCATCGTTCCACATATTTATGATTCACTCATATATATATATATATATATAATTTTTTTTTCTTGTAAACTCGTGTTCTACCTTTATTAATTTTTTGGTGTATTTGGTAGTGTGTCTTTCCATCTCATTTTTTTCTCACGAGGGTTGTGTCAAGGAAAGTGTAGGTAATATAAACATTTTCAAAATAGTGAAGTGTGGTAATACAAACAATTTCATAATAGTGAAAAATTTTGATTTCAATCACTTTTTCTAATGTTAAATTATTTTTGCATGATTTCAATCACTTTTAAAAATGTTGATGGTGTTACTCAAATCACCACCAAATCAACAACTAACCAACACACTAACTATACGTATAAAAACTATTCTCCCCACAAATCAACAAATGTAACAACATATATCAATATCAAGTTCTATTTTTTAGGGTTAAATATGTTTTTGGTCCCTCAAGTTTCAGTAAATTTTGAAATTAGTCATTCTTTGAAACTTTATACCAATTTAGTCTTTTATCTTTATGCGTGAATTAGTCCTTCTTAGCAAATTTTGTTAAGTTTATTTGACATTTTAAACGCATTTTGTAATAATATTTGAGTTAACATTGAAGCAAAAATGTGTCAAACGACGTAAAAAATTCAAATATTATCATGAAATGCGCTTGAAACGTATGATGAAATTAACAAAATTTGGTTAAAATGATTAAATTCATGCATTTTTAAAGATGAATGACTAAATTGGTCAAAAATTTTGAAGATGAATTAATTCTAAATTTCACTGAAAGTTGATGGATGAAAAATATATCTAACCCTATTTTTTATAACCATATAAAGCTGCTATACCATCTTTATCATCTTGACTTAAATATCTCCTCACTCCTTCGTAACTAGGGTACATGATTGAGTCCGGAACACTACTATGTCCAAGTCCTAAAAGATGACCTATTTCATGCAATGCCACACTTTCCAAATCAATTTCTCTACTTCTTGCCCTTGGAGCCACTCTCCTCCGCCAACCCTGACCCCAAACCCACTCCCAACCCGCATCCTCACCCGACCCGATACTTTCACCTCTAGGGTCACTAACCCACGACTCATCAGCGTCAAAGTGTAACCTCCCATCTTGTGGTGCAAAAGTGTGGGCCAAAACCCGACCCGGCCCATCAAACGGGTGCCCATCTCCATGGTCTCGACGGTGGAATCCTATGGCTATGTTAATCGGGTTAGGGTTATAATTAGGGTAGAAGTAAGAACCAAAACTATTCTGAAATGGAATCTCGGTGAATGTGAAGTCACTCACTCTTGACCAACTTCGGAACGCATTGTTCACTGCATACCTCACAAGATCCATTCTCAACACGTTAGCACTTGACTCAAATCTATAGGTCAGTGCCCTCTTTGACTCGTCCCATCTCGGTGACCCGCGAAAGAAGGTATAGTTTGCGAGAATCGCTAACCCTTTAAGGTTGTCGTCGTCATGTTGTGGGGTGACAACAACATCGGGTACTCCACAACGTGGGAGGCTCATTTTTCTTAGGGTTTCGGCATTCATGTGACCTGTGGCTGGTAGGTGATGGAACACTTGGTACTGCTTCAGAGCAAGCTCTACGGTTTCGTCGAAGTGGTTGTTGTGTGAATAGTTGTTTAGGTAGCCATATTTGTTGAGGTAGCTCTTGAGTTCGATCGTGCCTCTCACCCTTTGTCCCTTTCTGATGCCCCTTAGATTTCGAAGAGTTCTGAGGAATGAATCCTCGGAGGCTTCTAGGGTTCTTGGCTCAACAATTGAAAATGGCTTCGTTACAAAGAAAAGGAAGAAGGAGATTGAAAATGTTAAAAGATTAAGAGCCATGAGGAGTTATAGGGTTTTAATGGTTTGTTGAATAGAAAATTGCATGCATATGTGACTATTTATAAATAGGCCTACATATATTTATATTATATATATATATATATATATATATATATATATATATATGAATATTATTATTATAATAATATTATGTCACTTCAAAAAACATTTTAAATAATAACAAATTTTAATAATAAAAAAATATCAATTATTATAGTGACAATTTAAATACAAATTTATAAAATAAAAAAAATGGTTATAACAATAGTTATTATTATGAATAAAAAATTATAATTAGTTGCTAAATTAATTACTAATTAATTATAAATTAATTTAGAAACTAATTTCTTTGGTAGTTAATATTTAGTGATCAATTTATAAACTAATTATTTTATTAGCTAAAATTTTGGTAGCTAAATTTTGGAGACTAATTATAATTTTGTATTCATAATAGTGATTATTTTAATAATAAATAATTTTTTATTTTATAAATTAGTATCTAAATTAGTCACTATAATGACTAATAAATTTTTTTTTACTAAAATTGAAAATATTTCTTGTAGTTTATATCTCTACTTGCTAAATTAGAATGTTTTAGAAATTAAATATATAAATGGTTTAAAAGCATAGACTTATTACTCTTCTATCGCCTATATTAATTAGTCTTTATGACCCTGTATAGAAGACATCATATTATAGCTAGGCTAATTACTAGTAATTAAATATCTACATATATATAGCCCACAATATATGACTGGATGAAATTTAAAAGAAAAATACTTATCAAGGGTTTTGAGAAATTAGTAATTATATATGAAATTTATTATATAAGAATATATAAGATTGAATATTGATAGAATCTAATAACATTATTGAACTTAGATAAATGATGACAAATATAATCTAACAATACTTATCAAAATTTAGCTCTTTTTTTTATGTGTTTATTGTTCAATAATGTGATTTTAAAATTACGAAGTGATAATAATGATACTTTTTATTTCTATTTTTGTGCGAAAACAACTAAAAGTAATTGAATTGTTTATAATATTAAATGTTAACTATCTATAATGTTAGGATGCACTAAAATATTTTTTATTTATATCTATCTATGTCTCTATTTTAAAAGCGCAAATTAAATGGATCAATTTCGGGCAGTTCTTATTAATTGTTATGATCTCTTTTGGGTTTTTTAATTACATGAGTTTTTCTCTTTACAAAGATTTTTTTTTTTCATACAAATACAAAGAATATATCTCAACAAGTAGTCGAAAGTTGATTGCGTAAAAGATTGAAGAATTTCTCAATAATATCTTATGCTTCGTGTACATAAATAAGTATCAAATTCCTCATAGCATGTTTCAAAATTCAATGATCTATAATTATGTTGGACTTTGTTAAGCCAATCAATAAAATTCTTATATTAAGTAACATACTTAATAAATTTAATTCTTATATTGTTTTATTCATATTCTTTAATTCAATAAAGATAAATTGACATCTAGTGACAAATAAAGTCCATCCACACCAATAAAAGATCTTTAATTGATAGTGCCCACAAATTCGAGCAAAGAATAAACAAAGTCCAATAATAATAAAACTAATGGCAAAAGTTTCTTATTATAGATTCACAAAATAGCGTGGTCATGCCAAGATTGAAAAAAAAAAAAAAAAAAAAACACCGTGAGTTTATTTAATTTAGCCTAATAATCTAAAATCCTTGTAACCTTTCTTTGCCCCTTCTAAAAAGGCACTTAGTGATGATAACATTATGAAAAAGGTTCAACACATATACTTATGTTGGTCCCAACAAACTTATAATGAAGAAACTTTGGGATTAGACCTCCAAATCCACAACCACATGTGTGCAAACACAACAAAAGATGAGCCTAATTAGCTCAAAAATATCTTGCAATTTAAAGAAAAAGATTAATTGTCAAATTAGGTATAGATACATACCAAAGAAATTCTAACCATTTATAGAAAATATCTTCTAAAGTGTGGTAGACATATGCATAAATATTGAAGCCGCCAAATTTGATTGTGGAAAGCTACGTATAACTCTTTCCTATAGCTAGGTTTGCATCCCTCTCTCTACTCAATTTTAAGCTTGTTCATTGAAAAAAAAAAAAAACTTTCTTATGAAAATATGATCATCATTGAGAAGTTCATATCTATTGCTATAAATTTTATGTGAATCCAAAAAGGGTTAGAGCTTATAAACCCCCACAAATTAAGTATGCTCATTTGAAAAAAATAAAAGTTTAGGTTTAAAATGATCCATTTGAACCCTTGAGTAACGAACGATGACCGAATGTTAAGACACCACAATTGCATACAACTTTCTGTCTCGAAATTCCAAAATTTGCATTAATCTCAATTTAATTCGAACTACCTGATGCCTAAAGTATCATGCTGAAAAAAAATATCATACCAACATATAGTGACGGAACTTGCTCAATATTTATGGGGTACCAAAATACACTTAAAATTTATATATTTAATTATGGATCTGTAAGATTATTGTACTCAATAATAATTGAATCAATACTAAAATTTTCGGTTATATTTTGTTTTTAATATAAATAATCATATCGTCAGCAACAAAATTTATCTTCCGTTTTATTTTGCAATCTTATTTTGATAATTTTCACTGTAGAAAATTATCTTTCTAATATAGTTGTAGAAACAAGAAGAGTTAAAATAAGACGAGACGGATTAAAAAATCAATAAAGTAGATGTAATTGACTTCCTATTTTTGTCAAAGATTGATTTTGTCTATTTTCTTTCTCACGGTAGCTTCCATTTTATCACTTTTAAATAATTAATTTATTCTTTTATTTCTTCATCAATATACTTATGTTTTAAAAAAATACTAAAATATAATTTAACATAATCTAAATAAAAATTGCGATACGTAATTAATAAAAGAAAAATATATGATAATCAAGTTACAATTAAAAACCAGTTATTAAAAAACACTTAGTGCATTGCTTTTTCTTCTATATTTATAAAAATGAATATACCAAATGTTCGTAAGATAAAAAATAATATTAATTATTAAACTAATATTTCACTATCAATTGAGAAAAAAAGAATTACTTTTTTCTTCATTAATAGAATAAAGCATACAAAAATGAGAGCACAAAATAATGAATTTGTGTTCAAGTTTCTTTTTTTTCTTCATAAACAAAAGAAAACAAAACAAGTAAAAGTCTAAAGTGGGTACAATATGTGAGAAACTCAAAAAATAATGAGAGAAAAAAATAAAAAATATCTTAATAAATTTATTTATTTTTTATTAAATTTAATTTTATGCTTTATTATTTATTAACATTAAATGTTATATTTTATAAAATAAATAAAAAGATACCTATTTTAATTTTTATCAATTCTCAATATATATTTTTATTATTTAAAAAATTTCAAAAAATCAAATTTCTTATACATAATTAAAAAAACAAAAAATAAAATAATTTTCAAATAACATTAAAAATATTTCAAAAAAAAAGTTTTGGGGCCACGGCTCCCCCTGTCTCTTCATTGGTCCGCCAATGCCAACATACTATGTATCAATAATATATGAATGAAATGTTATCTGTCAATGTGATAAACCACACATAATTAATGTATAGAAAACTTAAAATTTTCAAACTACCACAAAAAAAAATATGTTATTTTCAAACTTTTAATTGTTAGTTATTGAAACCAAAGAAAGGTTTCTTGGGTAACGAAGCATACTTAGATGTGTCAATTTGGCCAAAAAAAATAAGTAAGTCATAATTAACTCTTTATTAAGGCTCCTTTGAGGGACTACAAATGAGGGGACTAAAAAAAAAGTCATAGTCTCTAAAATTTCCTTTCAAGTGGGTTAGGACCAAGGCAAATTTGGCCCATTAAAATACTTAAACTATAATTCTTTAGAATAATATTTTAACTCTGAGTCAAATATTGAGTCTAGTTGTCTTGGGTCAGTCCAAACCAAAAGTCGAGTTGAGATTGGTTGGGTCGAGCCGATTCTCGAGATGTATGAGCCAGGATCGATTCTCGAACCATGTCAACTTAAACCGAAAGTTTAATAATATATTTAAAAAATAATATATTTTTCATATTTAAAAAGGAAAGTCATGGGCTAACATTGCCCCACAAGGCTTTTATGGGCTTTTTGGCCTAATGAGTTTTTTTTTTATTTGGGGGCTTTGGGGGCTTTTTAACTCTGTGAGCTTTTTGTCCCTGTGGGCTTTTTTTTTACTTTATGGGCATTTTTGGCCCTCATCCACATAGGTCAAGGCCAAGTCCTGTGAGTTGAGCCAAATTGACAACTCTAAGCATGGTATCATTTTCAATTGGTAGTAAATGACATCATTTCTATAAATACAAATTGCTAATTTAGTTTTCTCGTGCTATACTTGTTTTATAAACATGGTATATTGAAGTGTGTTTCCTAAACGTAGTATTTTGTAACGGTGGGCAAAAATCTAATTTTTATTCCAATCAATTTTTTCTATGATCTAATTCATTTAATATTCATTCTATTAAAAATCCAATCCATTTAAAATCTATTTTATTGGATCTCGATATCAATATAATCTACATTTTATATATTTTATGCATTGAATATCCATTCTCGAAATCTAGATTTTCAAAATGGATAATCCAAAATACCCAATCCAAATTTTTACTTTATATTTTTTGTTAGGTTAGGCTAAAGGTTGAGACGGACTAGCCTAAATTTAGTCGTATTTGATTGAGTTGGCGTGACCCTATACAAAATTTGTCCGAATTAAGCCAAATTTTGTCAAGTCAGTTCCGATCGAGATTTGACTCAGTCGGTCCTAGACAAAATTTGAAAGTATTCGGTTGAGTTCATCCCGACCCAAATTTGACTGCATTGGATTGAGTCGACCTAGACAAAATTTGACCGTATTCGTCCGAAACAACCATGACCAAAATTTGGCTATAATGATACGTGCGACGTGAAACGTGCGATGTGAGACGTGAGGCGTAGGACATGGGACGTGAGACGTGAGATGTAGGGTGAGACGTGGGACGTGGGACGCGGGACGTGGAACGTGGAACGTGGAACGTGGGACGTGGGACGTGAGACGTGGGACGTGTGACGTGAGACGTGAGACATGAGACGTGGGACGTGGGACGTGGGACGTGGGACGTGGGACGTGGGACGTGGGACGTGGGACGTGGGACGTGGGATGTGGGACGTGGGACGTCGGACATGGGACTTGAGACGTGAGAGACATTGGACGTGAGACGTGAGAGACGTTGGACGTGAGACGTGAGACGTGAGACGTGAGACATGGGATGTGGGACGTAGGACGTGAAACGTGAAACGTGGGACGTAGGATGTGAGACATGAGACGTGAGAAACGTGCGACATGTGATGTGAGAGACGTGCGACGTGTGACGTGGGATGTGAGAGACGTGAGACGCGTGAGACGAGAGACGTGAGACGTGCGACCTTCGATGAGAGACGTGAGACTTCCGTAAATACTAAACCTTGAAATTTATATTCATAAACTTTAAAGCTTACAATTTAATTAAAAATTTTGGAAGTTTAATAAAAGAATTGTTAATGTATCTATAAATTTGTACTAACAAATTTAAATTATACTCTTGTAAAAAAATGTATTAATAAAAAGAGATTAAATACATATAAAAGTGAAAGAATAAAAATATGAGGGTAAAAGTAATAATTAATGTTTATTTAACACCTAAAAATAAAAATTATGAGGATAAAAATAATAATTTATATTTATTGAACTCTTAAATGAGCGGATGTAAGTAGAAGATGATCTGAAAAGTTAAACTAAGGATGAACAAAAAATTTAATTTTCATGATCCAATCTATTTTTGCTATGATCTAATCCATTTAATATTTATTTTATTAAAAATTCAATCCATTTTATTGGATCTGGATATCAATCTGATCTACATTTTATATATTTTATGGATTGTATATCTATACTCTAACTCTAGATTTTCAAAATAAATAATCCAAAATATCCAATCCAAATTTTCAGTTTATATTTTTGGTTAGGTTAGACTAAAGACTGAGACGGACTAGCCCAAATTTAGTCATATTTGATTGAGTTGACGTGACCCTATTCAAAATTTGGCTGAATTACACAAAATTATGTCAAATCGGTCCCGATCGAAATTTGGCCCAACTGGTCCTGGACAAAATTTGGAAGTATTCAGTTGAATTTAGCCTAGTTGACTGCATTGGGCTGAATTTGACTGCATTGGGCTGAGTCGACCTAGACAAAATTTGACTATATTTGGCCGAGACAACCGCGACCAAAATTTGGCTGTATTTAGCCTAGTTGGCTCCAGTCAAAATTCGGTCGAATTCAATCGAGTTGGTCTCGATTGAGATTTGACCGAGTCGGCCCTGACTTAAATTTGGTCGTATTCGGCTGAGACGACCTAGGATGAAATTTGACTGTATTCAAATGAGTCGGTCACTATCGAAATTTGGCTATATTCAACTAAGTTGGCCACAACTGAAATTCGGCCGAATTCAGTCGAGTCGGCTCCGGTCAAAATTCGGTCGTGTTGGCCTCAACCAAAATTTGACTGAGTTGGTCCTAACCTGAATTTGGTCGTCTTCGGCATAGTCGATCACGACCGAAATTTGGTCATATTTATGCGAGTCGGCCCTGACCTAAATTTGGCCAAATTCAGTTGAGTTGGTCATGACCAAAATTTGGCGAGTCGGCACTAGCCCAAATTTAGCCGTATTCGGTTGAGTAAGTCCTGGACGAAATTTGACTATATTCAACTTAGTCGGCTGTGATCGAAAATTGACCATATTCAATCAAGTTGGTCTCAGTCGACGAATTTAGTGGAGTCAACCCTGACCGAAATTTGACTGATCAGGCCCTGACCCAAATGTGGCCATATTTGGCCAAGTTGGCTCTGGCCAAAATTTGGTTGTATTAGGCAAAATCGGTCATAGCCGAAATTCAGTCGAATCCAGTCAAGTAGATCTTGACTGAAATTTGGTCAAGTTGACCTTGGCCCAAATTTGGTCATGTCGTCCCCGACCGAAATTTGTTCGAAAGTCATCCAAGTTCATCTCATGCTGAAATTTGGCCTCGTTGGCCCCGACAAAAAATTTGTCAAATTCTATGATGTCAGCCCTATGGACACAAGTTTTAAAAAATTTAATTTGAATTTATTTTATGAAAAATGGATTTTGGATTTTGAACTTGATCCAAATATTTATATCTGGATTTAAACTTGATCTAAATATTTGGATCTAGATTTTTAAAAAATCCAATCTACTTTTTTTGAAAAGATGGATTTGAATCGAAAATCTAATCCAATTATTTAGATCCAAAATGGATGTGGATTGGATCATTAAAAATCCAATCCATGATCACCCCTAGTATTCTGTTTGTTTTGAGAAATATGAGAAAGAATAATAAGGTGATTTGAAAAGTACGGTAATGACAGAAGGAAGCATGACGATCGATGGATGGAAAAGAGGAGAAGTCTGGGAGACTTGAAAGAAGAGAGCCTTACATATGATTGGAGGAAAGGAGAGGAATACACGGTGATGCTCGCTCTTAGTGGTGACATTTCTATGTTAGGAGGAAGAGGCTCTAGAATGAAAAACTTATTCACTTCTTGTTGTGTTTATTCATGCCTTAAGCAATACAATTTATAGGCTTACAATTTTCGTCCGTTATACTCCCAACGGCTATAAACGACTAGTACATTAACTACCCAACGACTAGTGCATTAACTATTCAACGGTTAGTACATTAACCACCCAACGGCTAGTACATTTAAGTTTATTAAAATAAAAACCCACCATTCTAGTTGTATGATGCGATGCAACAAGCATTAACAATGGAAGTGGAGACATGACTAGGTGGAGGAAGGAGACGTTTCAGTGAGAAAGGAAAATATGGTGGTGACGAAACGATGGATTTATAGGAGATAGGAGTGAAAATATTAAACAATTAGGGCTTTTAATTACTGTGTTTAACAATAATTTTAGGGTTAGTTACTTTCTGTTAAAAGGGTTTTCAGTTTTCATATTTAAGATGAGATTCTTCTACCTTTTATGTGTCAAAGATTCTCACATAAATTTATGAAACTTTACCTTTTTTATGCTTCATGAGCTTTTGCCTTGGTTTTACTTTTTTTCCTTCAAAAATTTGAAATTATTGATATTGGTCTCTAACATCCTTTTAGTATAGATAAATAAAATTTACTTATATATCTTAATTATTTTTAAATTGTCACTTGTTGATATTGTATCACAATTGGAATGTTTCATTAACTTTTCTCTCAACACACAAGACATGATATTATTAAAAAATAAAAATTAACAACTTACAATTTTCAATTTTAAACCGACTAAAAATATAAAAAAATATCATATGAATCAAAATTAAAACACACTAATTTTACTAGAAAAAAAAGTATATTTAAGAGAAAAAACTATTATATGTAAAGCTGAAAGGGGAAAATTTGTTAAAAAATAAGGGCAAATTACAAATTTTCACATTCAGAAAATAAATTTCTTTTTCTCGGTTTTACAAATTTTAACTATTGTGCCCAAACTGAAATATTGATAACAACTTAAAATTTAGGCTTAAATATACATTTGATTTCTATTTTCGTCAAAATTATTTAATTTGGTCTTTACTTTTGTTGTGTGGTCAATTTGGTCCTCATTTTTGTAAAATTACATTCAATCAAGTCTTTTTAGCAAACAGTGTTAAAATTGTTAACGACACACTGACAATGTGAAACTGTTTAGGAGATATGGTCGTCTTTTAGTGACGTTGGCACAATGTTTATTTAGTTATAATTTAGAAAAAAGAAATTAAAATTAATTGCGTAAAAGAATGTGTAAGTGAAAAAAATTAAAAAGCTGGAATTGAAGATTAAATGCAGCGAGAGAAAGTGGAAGTGAATAAGTTAAACTTGGACATTTGACTCTTCGAGAGAAAGGGAAAAATTAGGGTTCGTGAGGAAGGGGAAAATCAAGAACGATTGGAGATTACGCTTCGAGATTATGCTTTGTTCGTGGGTGAAGTTCGTCTTGAAGCAATGTGATCCATTGGAATGAGTTTTTTAAGGCACATCAATCTAACCTTGTACTTAGAACAACCCCAAAATTGTCTACCATTATTCTTCGAAGTTCTTGCCACTCGAACCACTACAAGTTCTCCACATTTGCAAATGGGGTTAAACCCATACCCTTGGAACCACGAATATGAAATCCGCTGCAACTTGGTTGCCCCCAACTATTACAACAAGAGGAGGAAGATGAATGGTGACGAGACATACCTCACAAACACGAATTCAAACTCACCAAGTGGATTGTGCACACAATCTTGCTGGCCACATATTTCCTGCAAATCCTAATTCAATTTCTTCCCCAATTGGATTTCATTTACTTTTAAACCTACAACGGTCATAAAAATGAACATAGTGCCAACGTCAGTGCAAAAATTTGACATGTACCTCAAACAGTTTTACGTTGTCACTACGTTGTTAACAATTTTAACGCCATTTGCTAAAAGGACTTGATTGAATGCAATTTTACAAAAATAAGGACCAAATTGACCACACAACGAAAATATGGACTAAATTGAATAATTTTGACGAAAATAGGGACCATGTGTATATTTAAGCCTAAAATTTATTTATTTTTCTAAATTATAAGAGAATGATGCTTAAAATCTTACTTAACTCAAAACCAAACCATATTTTTCTTCTAATTTTACTTTGTAGATATATTTTATTTTATACCCCTCAGAAAATGTACTTATACATTTTAAGGAAACATATATTTTTGGTTAAATAACTCTTTTAGTCTTCTTATTTGTTAAGTACTTTCAAAATGATCCTTCAATTATTCGTTGTCTTAATTTGGTTTTCATATTTTCTAAAGTGTTTCAATTTAGTTCTCTCCGTTTACTTTAAACAAACGTCGTTCAAACAATATTGAGGTGGCAAAATTGAACTGATACATGTCAAAGTTTTTAAGAAGAAGGAGCAATTGGCGTGACATAAGTAGAAAATGGGTCTTTTTTTGTAGAAGTGAATCATGAAACCCTAATTGTTGGCTAGGTTCCTAAATTCATTCTCCTATTGTCTTTGTCTTTCATTGCTGTTGTGAATTCTTGTAACCATATTGTCCCCAGTTTGCAGTGTTGAGAGCCATGTCCCAAGTTAACTTGTGTAAGTCTTGCACATGTTCGGGCAACCAAAATCGTGGTGTGTCCTCTCTTGGTGGTGGGTGTGACTCCCATTTGTCAGTGTGGAGAGGTTGCTGTCATGAGAACTTCCAGAACAACTAGGAATGTTGGGAAGACATTTTGGGGTTGCCCAAATTTCAAGGTTAGATCCGTAATTGTTGTTTCTGATTTTTTGTTGTTGTAATTATTGATTGTAAATATTTTTTATTTGTTTGTTCTTGATTTGATCAACGAAGAGGAAATAAAAAATGTGTTTGGTGTAATTATTTCAAGTGGTGTGGAGAAGATGATATTGATGACAAAGATGATTTTATCTTCAGACAGAGGAAGAAGATTTATAGTTTAGAGAAAAGTAATAAGTTGTATGAGAAACGAGTGAAGCGATCAATAGGAATTGTTTGTGTTGTTGTAGTTAATGTAGTCTTAGTTTCAATGTTGATCAAAAGTATAGATAACACCTCGAAGTAAGACCATTTGTCTTGGTCACAATATAATATGCTTGTTTGGCCATTAACATATTTAACTCCATCCTCATTCACGAAGTGCCCCCATGGTGGATAACCACTTCAAACTTGTCATTGTCCATCAAAATTTGTGACTATTGATTGTAAACCTAGGAAATGTCCAGATACCCACAACAACATACTTTTATTACCAATAATACCACCTACACACCGACATAATACACTAAACCCCATTAAAGGGGGACCACACTAATTTGGAAATGGTGGAACAACACAAAAGCATCGAAAACACTAAACAAATACTAAACAGAAAACGATATACAAGCCTCGAAATAAAAAACCTAAACCCAACTACATATTCCACCCAAAACTCCCCAAATAAAGTAATTAAACGCACAATCCAAAATCCCTAAAATGTAGTTCGAAAAAATTAGAAGCAAAACTGACCTTGATTGTTCAATGCCTTCGATCAAAATGATGACAGTCAGACCAATGCAATGCCTATTGATCCCAATCACACTCGCAATCCTTCAATCCGATAAGAACCCGATCCCAATTCCATCGTGAACAACCCTAATTCCTTCGAAAGCTACTGATCTTCCACATAAGCGCATGGTTACAGACCACATAATTAAAAGTAAAACATAATTAAAAAGTCATGTCACTGTTTTGTAGTAATTTTAACGCTGTTAACTTTAAAGACTAAATTAAGTCACCTTTAAAAATATGAAAACTAATTTGAGACTAGGAATAATTGTACGATCATTTTAAAACCACTTACCAAATAAGAGACACTAACACAAAAAAGACCTATAACGTCACCCATATAACGTCTGTCCAGAAAAAGTCCCATGTTAAAAACGACCGGTGGTATTTTTGTAAATTATTTGACTTTTTTAACATCTACCCATTCCAACATAGACATAATTTAACGTCTGATCTACAGTACCCTGTCATTATGTAAAAATTAACGTCTGAGCTCTCTGCCCCCGACTTAATTTAACGTCTGACCCCTTCTGCACCAATGTTAAGTAACGTCTGACCACGCAGCCCCGACATCAATTTTTGGGTTTTCTCTGCGCGAAACGCAGAAACCCTAACTGTTTCGTCGCGCCACCAATTTTTCTTGAAGCTTCTCCGTCAGCGACCACCATTCTGAGCTCCTCCAGGTAATTTTTGAACGTTTTTCACCACCAAACTTGTTGGGACTTGATTATGGATTGATTTTAGGCGTTTTGAATCGAATATTTTCCGTTTTCATCCCCATTTGCAGTGTTTCGCGATCCTTCCCATCGGTGACCATTATTTTGACCTCCTCTAGGTGAGTTTCGAATATTTTTCACCACCAAACTGATTGGGATTTCATTGTGGATTGATTTTAGGTGTTTTCAACTGAATATAATGTGTTTTCATCCCCGTTTGCATCGTTTTGAGATTATTTTGCTTGTTATCTCTTTTTTATTGTATGTATATAATTGCTTGTATTTTTTTATTTGCAATTATAATTTTTATCTTAGATTTTTTTTAGTGTTTTTGGCCTATTTCTTTTTTTAATTGAATTTGTAACATCCCATTTAAATAATAACATAATTAAATGAAATCTTACACCGGATAATATAAAAAAGCCAAGTTGCGGAGTATAAAGTCACTCCTTACAGTTATCCAAGGTACTTAAAAGGAAATACTAA
>Ga0214543_1008553_pt1 | contig 16653 bp, 2 predicted proteins | sample CNSS2metaG_FD_160094 | JGI IMG/M metagenome (GOLD analysis project Ga0214543, IMG submission 160094) | Root nodule microbial communities from cowpea collected in UCLA plant growth center, Los Angeles, California, USA - CNSS2 | ecosystem: Host-associated > Plants > Roots > Nodule | place: USA... | reverse complement strand
GAACTCCCAAACAAAGAAGATGAATCGTGAAATTAGGGTTCACCAATTCTCCCTCAATATAATTCATTGCCACCTCATCACAGTACATTCATGCTCAGATATTAAAAAACCTGCCACGTTTCTGTTCGAAAGTGACACAGGTGCACTGTTCTGACGCCGTTTAACCAAAGATAACGGGAGGGACCAAATTAAACTATTTTAAAAAACTGGAGGACTAAATTGAACCTCAACAAAATTAGGGGACCAAAATGAACCCGACATCATAATTAGAGGATCAAAAGATGAATTAAGCCAAAAAAAAAATACTTTATTTAAAAAACCAAAATAGGAAAACTTATATGTAAGTTATTGAACTTGTGTCCTAGCCCATAAATCACAAATTGGAATAGTTAAGACTATAAACACCATCTTATCATTAATATAAACTAAACTGTAACACCCGATTTAATTTATAACTCTAATTAAAGAGGTATCACACAAAAATATTATGGCGCGGTCCTGGAGTATAAACCTCACTCCATGCAGTTGTTCAAGCGGAGACAAAAGAGAAACTAGGCACACCACGATGCCAAATACGGAAATAAGTACAAGGACATAACAGTAGTTGATAATACACCAAAAGCCAAAATAGAACATGGGCCATAGCCCTAGGAGAAAAGCCCAAATAAAAGAAGTCCAGTCTAGGTAGACTATGCAACGGAATCATCCCTTCCCTATTGACCTCGAGTACCTCTCACATCTGCTCACATTAATAATTTGATGATCATCGCAAAAGTAGAAGAACCACATACAAAGCAATCAAACAAGCAAAAGGGTAAGCTAGAGCCCAAAAATAGTTTTATCATGCAATCATATACTCTTTCACAGTCAAGTAAACATACATCACCCAAGCATGTTATGACCTTCCAAACAATACACTAAGACTCGACGCGACTCATCGGGATACATATAATCTAGTCGGATTAAACAGATGCTTGCACTTGTGGTGGATTTCTCTGCTCACCCCCGAACTAAGTATTACAAGTGTTACAATGTCTCAATCCCCCACACACAAGGTTAGTCCTTAATGACTTTCAGGCCTCCTGCTACTCTCACCACGAGAGTCAGTCCGCTCTATGTGAGACTAACTGACCCCTTAGAGCGTCAAGATGCAACCTTACCTTGAATCCTTACTAAATTATATAGATGGGGCACCACCATGAACTCCCACTAACAGGGGTCATGGAATTACGTCCCGACCACTGAAGCACCACCATGAGGTCTCACCTAGAGGCTCATGGAATTACGTACTGACCACATACCAATCATACTCAATCAATCAAATAATACTTATCACGCACATAAATCTCATGTCAACCTTTATAACCAATCCATATCAACTCCACCTTCCAAAACCATGAATATAGAATTTCATTTCATCTCAATACCATGCCACTTTAATCACCAACCATCTCATACTCAGTTCATGCCAAACTCATGTTAACTCAGCATTTCAGCCCATATAATCAAGTCTCATAAGCATATTCATACATTTCATACTTAAGATAGAGTATACCAAGTAAAGCATACAATTATCAACCCAAAAACATGGAAGGAACAATCATGGAGTGAAGTCTCGTGCCAGTCTCGCTCAAGCTACAGGTTCTCGCTTAGGCGAGACTATCAACAGGAGACCCTGCGAGACTCACGAGTCCTCGCTTAAGTGAGCCACTACTCGCCTGAGCGAAAACACCCCTCGCTTGGGCTACACATGCAGCAATGTGCCTCAAGCCCCCACACGTCCTCGCTTAGGCAAGCCTCTCTCGCCTGAGCGAGATGGTGTCTCGCTCAAAACGAGAGCTCTCCGCTTGAGCGAGAGCTCGAGCGCGAGCGCGAGCTCATACCCGTTTCTGCAAGTCTCGCTTAGGCGAGACTGGGTCGCTTGGGGGAGAATGTCAGGTCTCGTCACTTTTCTTCCTGCAACAGTCATACAATCATACCCCAAACAACAATACACATCTATTCACACATTTTACAATAGCACAACAACCATACAATCATGAAAACAGTGGCAAATGAGCAAGAATCATATTTAAACAAAAGATCCCTAGCTTCCCTTACCTGGAATAAGCTAGTATAGGACCTCGACACCAACCACGGGCACAACAGCTCTAAGAATAGGCTTAGAAGCTGGAAAAACAGTGGAACAGATCTTAAGATGAGCTCACTACAGAACCCAAGGTGGGAAAACGCAAAAATATACTAAGGGGAAAGTGGTATAAGTCGGAGAGTACTTACACAGGGCAAGAATAAGCTTAAGCGGACTTGACGAAAGCGGGAGATCAAACCCTAGCAGAGCACAGTTTTAGGTGAGGAGAGGAGAGGAGAGCAAGGTGGCTATTTTCTGAAAGTGAGAAGAGAAGAGTGTGTTAGGACAGACTTAGGGTCTGGTTTCCCTTTGGACCAATCGTAGACCCAACTGATTTTGGCGTAGCTCTTTAAAAATAAAGGCAGCAATGTAGGTGGGCCTTATATAAACCAAAAGGGTAGTTCAGACTCAAGAAAAGAACATGGTTAGGAGTAGCATGATTTAGAACAAAGATTTTATCAAATAGCCTTCTTACTAACAGTATCTACGTAAATAAAATAAAATCAGAGTTTTAGAAATGTATACATGTCATATTATAAAGATCGAGTAAATAGTATATGCAGTTATTTTGTTTTTCAATTTCATCTAATTATATATAATAAATAATTTTGTTTATTTGTAACTTTCAAAAGTCCCACTGATAATGATTCATGATTATTTAATAATATTTTTTATATTAATGTTTATCAAAATCTAAAAGATTAAACTGAAAAGTTCAAAGAGAAATAAAAGTAATTATATCTTCATAAGATTATGTTAATCCAAATAAAACTTTGATATATCTAAGGAAGATATAAACTTCCATTCATTTATGAGCTCGGTGTCTTCAATCGTGGTCCTCTTTAATGCTTGTTTGTTTATTATATATATATATATATATATATATATATATATATATATGAAGATGGAGAATCTTTGATAAGTCTTTCTTCTTTGTTTGAAACTTTTAGACAAAAATGATCTTTTTACTCCTTTTGTAAATTTTTTCAATTTGGCTTAACTATTTTTATAGAATTCAATTTGGTCATACTTTTTGTTAAAAATAATCAATGTAGTCATTTCTAATAAGGAAAATGTTTTTTTACAATATAAACACTTGATATTTACTTTTAAGAGTAATATAATTATTTAAAAAATTAAAGTTTAATCTTGATAAAGAAGAAAAGAGATAAAAGGCTAAAAAAGTGAATATAAGATGGATGTAAAAAGCTATAGAGTGTCGATGTAATGGAATCCTTTTCTTAAATTGTTCTTAACAATATTAATAGAGTTATAATGTGACATAATACGTTGGGATGAGACAAATGATGAAATGTTTGTACATTCCTTTTAAATAGTAGGGTTTGATACAAAATTATCCTTGAATGCATTCTTTCATTGAAAAAAAAAGTGTATCTTTCTTCAATATGGTTATAAAGATTAGTAGAATTTACAATTGCAGTCACCCTTCATCATAGTATTCTCACTCATTCTCTCAATCTCTTATCTCTTCTATGGTAGAGAAGGAAAAAAAGTTCACGATGCGAGTCTCGTTGACGATGTTAACCAAGACACGTGGTCAACATTATCAGTGAGAAAACTGTTGGGGATCAAGTCAACAATGTTCGCTCGGATAAGATTAACGTGATCGATGATGATGATAATGACCTAGCAAGTGTTGTGGGGTTGTTGGAAGAAGTGGAGGATGATAGAGGGAATGTTGTGATACATAGTGAAGTTGGATTGGAAGTATCAAATGTCAACCTTGTTAGGGTTGATGGTGACAAAGAGGATACAATAGCGAAGGAGAGAGGGTGGTCACGGAGGGAGGTAGGGGATTGGGTGTGATGCCCAAGTACTACACCCTCCATTTTCCATGTCCTTAACCTATTCTGTCACATAGTCACTCTTTTAAAGTTGTTAAGAGCAATTTAACAAGAATGATTACATTGCTTACTTTTATCAAAAGTGGGACTAAATTGAATAAAAATTACAAATAAAGAGGCCAAATGACATTTTATTAAAATTTTATTAATCCTATGAGAATTAGGAAAAACTTCATCATGTTGGAAAATGAGAAGTCTTGATTTTATGATAAAGACTTTGACTTAGGGATGTTAGGAATGGTGACAAGGTTGGTTTGTTTATGTTGATAACATCTACTATTGCCAAGGGATAAAATAGTAGAGGGAAAGGGAAGGGAAAAGTAAATCCCGAAGACATTTGCAAATATTGAAAAAAATTGGTCTATTAAAGAAAGATCATCTCATGAAAATGGAAACATATTCTCTAGCTAGCATTGTTAAAATTGATATAGTGTTAATGAAGATCGATTGGTGCTTGGATAAGTGATAAGTTGGATTATTCTGGAGTTTGAATTTTGTACTTTTATTGTACTTTCCATATATGCCTAAACAAAAGCCTTAGTGAGACATATGGTGAGAGGGTTGGTAGTAATGTTCTAATGGGAAAAGGTAAACGAAACAAATCTATGAATATGAAATCCACCAAGATTTAAATGCAAGATAGAAGTGAAAACATTTCTAACTACAACAAAATTAGGTAGTTGAAAGGGTAAACAAGACCATATTGAAAAAAATAAATTAAATATTGGTTAACTTTAGATTGGATAGAAGGTACCAAACTAAGGATATCAAGACAACATGCTTCTCGATGAACTAGTCTTCATTTATGACTAATTGATTGAAGACTTTATTAAGGTGTGGTTTGGTAAGCAAAGAAACTACTCAATGGCATATGAGATTTGATGAGGTGGTGACCTTTGCTTTTAGTTTAGAAGATGTCATTGAAGTAGGGATGACAAAATGGGCCGGGCCCGACGGGCCGGCCCGCTAGCCCGTCAGTAAATACATGGGCCAGGTCCAAAAATTCAGTCCGTCAACCCGAGACAGCCCGACCCGTCAAGCCCGCTGGCCCGTCGGGCCAACCCGCGAGCCAAAACGGACCGGCCTGCGGCCCGTATCACTTAATAAAAAAAACAGCACGTGCACATTTTTTCAGTATCCCTCCCTCACACACACTCTGTGCCCAGACACCTCACACACTCTGCGATTGCGTCTCTTCTTCTCGACTCTTCTCTGCGCTCACTTCTCCTCCACCCACGGCGTTCTGGTTCCATTTCAACTTCGTAGCGTTCTGGTTCCATTGCAGGGCTGTTTGTGTTGTGATAATTTTCTTGTTTAATAGATCATTGTTGTTGTATTCTTAATTGTAGGAGAATTTCTTTTGGTAATATAAAATTGGGACATTATTCAGTCAACTAAATTTGAAATGAAAAAAATTAAAATCTGATTGGGCCACAAATTATACAGATGAGAAAAAAATTGGCGGGCCGGCCCACCAGCCCGTCAGCCCACGGGCCGGGCTCAGAAACGCAACCCGTTTTACCATGTCGGGCCAGCCCGGCCCGACCCGTTTAATACGGGCCAAAAACGGGCCGGGCCAAAACGGGCCGGACTGGCCCGTTTTGACACCCCTACATTGAAGTGTTGTTTGAACCATGGACATATTGTAATGCAACCACTTGTGTAGAGTTAGACCAATAGATTATGGTTGTGCATAAGGAATATTAAACCCTTTTGAAGAATAAAACATGGGATCGGAAAGCTACCTAAAAAGGTAACGGGTGGATGCAAGTGAGTCTACAAGAAGAATATTACACATTCTAGCCCTAAAATATATAATTTTTAGTATAGATGATTTGAAGTGTTTGCATTTGATGTTGAATTCATCAAGTATAAAACTCATTTAGTGGCCATAGAGTATAGTTCCCTTAATCATCATCATCATACAAGGATACAAATTCAAAACATGATATTGAATAACAATTATCTTTCAAATTTATCATCTTCCTAGGAACACATTTGAACTTGCATAATTGTTCAAGATTCTACATTTTTAAATTGACACATTACAAAATTGTTCCATACGAAGCTTTGTTCAACTTGCGAAGTTGAAGCATAAATCACAAAAAATAAGTCTTCAAACCCATCTAAAGAAAAAATAAAATAAAAGATTGACCATTCATTGAATAGGTAAAAAATGCATATAATCTTTGTAAACACACCACAAATTATGAAAAATATATCCTTTATCATTAATAATAAAAGTAGAAAGACTCAAAGAAGAAATAAAATAAATAAACAACTCTTTCTTGTCATTAGTAAACATTATACCATTTATCTCATTAATATCTAAAATCTTATCATTTTATAAATAACCATGAATAAGATCTCATTACGTACTTGAAATAAGTGTAATATTAAAAATTTGTTGAGTTCGAGTCTTTTTTTTCTTGCTTCCCAAGCAATAACCAACTTTGTTGTTTCTCCATTTAAGTAACATATATGTTGGAATTATTTGGCTAAATTTTGAAATACTTTATTACACATAAATTGATAGTATGGATGTTTAAGAATTATAGTGACTATTATTAATTTGTTTATCAATTCTCCATCATCAACTTTAATTACAACTTTAATTACAGTAGTGATTTAGTTGTTTCATCTTAATAAGTTTGTTTATGATTCCTTTGCAGGAGATCACCACACTAAGCTTGCTTATACACATATTTACACAATTTAAATAAGTGAAATTGCACTATCATATTCTAATTTAAGAAAAACAAATTATTTTTGAACATTAGTTTCTTCTGTGGATTTTTTTCAACACAAATCCTAATCAAATTTTCTCTTTAAAGAATAAAAAATTAATTTAGAATATGGTTTCAAACATGCCAAAGTAACCAAAATGGTAACATAGATATATCAATCTAGACAACAACCTTTCTCACTATTTTGTTGTGAAAGTGAAAAATAATTTCTATCTTTAGACCATGATAACATAATTTATGATTATCTATGCCTCTCAAAAAGTGCATTGCTATAATTATTTACTTTTATAAAATGTACTTAGAAATAATCTATCAAAAATCTATAACACAAAAAATAAATTAACTTTTTCCTTTCATATTTGAGTTCATTTTCTACCTTCATGAAGCTAACATAGTTAAGTAACACATTAATGAGAATATTATCTAAATAGCACATTTTATTTATCAAATTGCTTAATAGTATTGGAGATAATTAAGACAAAGACAAAAATCTTAACTAAAATTCTTCCCATATAAATCTAATCTTTTTCTATTTTTTTCTACCAAAAGGTTCTTATGCTTGAGTTCAACATCATCATTAATTGACTTCAGTCCTATTAGGTTAATCATTCCTTTAGATTAATTTTTCGTCATAATCCAAGTAGAGCAATTTCTTTACTCTATTTTCTTATTTAACTTAAAAGACTCAATAATTTGCGTATAAATAGTTAAAAATGGTTTTCTTAATCAATAACACTATTCTTGAGCTTTCGTGACCAAAATAAAAACACCCACTCTAGATAATTAGCTACACAATTCTAAAAGCAATAACTAGTTAAAATTTGTGTTTCAATTTCGGACTTAACTGAAAAAGTTATAAAATGTTGAGGGTCCACTTTATCAAGCCATTAAAAAACATTTTTATACTAAAAAAAAAAATTAAAAAATAAAGAAGAAGAAAGGAAGAAAAACGCGTTTTGCAAAGAGATCACTGTTGAGTCAGAGTCTTGTTCCTCCTTCTTCCCCCATCATTTTCCATCGTCTTTTTTCTTCGATATCACAGGATTAGGGTTTTCAAAAACCCTTTTTTCTTCTTCTCTTCGACTTCACTCAACGGGGAAGAAGGGGTTTTCCGTGCGATTTGGTTTTCTTTCACTGTGAGATGTTTTCTTCTTCTTCTTCTTCTCATTGCAGTTCAGTGATCAAATGGAGTTCCCTAGTGAAGTTTCTCTTCTTCGTGGTGCTGTTCTTGTGGCGAAGCGACGCAGTATTGGCGGATTCGGACGAATCCGCTCTCCTTCGCCTGAAGGCATCGTTCTCCGACCCCGCCGGCGTACTCTCCACATGGACCTCTGCAGACGGCGCTGACTCTGGCTACTGCTACTGGTCCGGCGTCCTCTGCAACGCAAACTCCCGGGTGGTCGCCGTCAACGTCACCGGAAACGGCGGCAGCCTCGGCAACGGAACCTCTCACCCGTGCACAGGTTTCTCTCAATTCCCCCTTTACGGATTCGGAGTTCGGCGAACGTGCAAAGGTAGTAAAGGTTCTCTCTTTGGAAACATTTCTTCTTTTAATTTCATCAGTGAGCTCACGGAGCTTAGGGTTTTGTCTCTCCCCTTCAACGCGTTGGAGGGGGAAATCCCCGAAGCAATTTGGGGCATGGAAAAGCTAGAGGTTCTCGATTTAGAAGGGAATCTGATAACTGGATATCTTCCCTTTAGAATTAACGGCTTGAGGAAGTTGAGGGTTCTGAATCTTGGGTTTAATAGGATTGTAGGGGAGATTCCTAGTTCAATTTCGTCTCTTGAGAGTTTGGAGGTTTTGAATTTGTCTGGTAATGAATTGAATGGTTCTGTGCCTGGTTTTGTTGGGAGGCTTAGAGGGGTGTATCTTTCGTTTAATCAGTTCAGTGGGGTTGTTCCGCGAGAGATTGGGGAGAATTGTTGGAAGCTTGAGCATTTGGATTTGTCTGGGAATTCGTTGGTTCAAGGGATTCCGGTGAGTTTAGGGAATTGTGAGAGGTTGAGGACGCTTTTGCTGTATTCCAATTTGTTGGAAGAGGGTATTCCTGGTGAGCTTGGGAAGCTCAAGAGCCTTGAGGTGTTGGATGTGTCCAGGAACACTCTCAGTGGTTCTGTGCCTGGAGAGCTTGGGAATTGCTCGGAGTTGTCAGTCCTTGTGCTGTCAAATCTCTTTGATCCACGCGGGGATGTCGCCGGTGATTTTGGGAAATTGGGTTCGGTGAATGATGAGCTGAATTATTTTGAAGGGTCAATGCCTGTGGAGGTTTTGTCGCTTCCAAACTTGAGGATATTATGGGCTCCCATGGTAAATCTAGAAGGCAGTTTTCAAGGGAACTGGGGTGGTTGTCAGAGCTTGGAGATGGTAAATTTGGCTCAGAATTTTTTCAGTGGGGAATTTCCGAACCGGCTTGGTGTCTGCAAGAGGCTGCATTTTCTTGATTTGAGTGGAAACAACCTTACTGGGGTTCTTTCTAAAGAACTTCGCGTTCCTTGTATGAGCACGTTTGATGTTAGCGGGAACATGTTATCTGGTTCAATTCCTGATTTCTCCAATATTGTTTGTCCCCCTGAACCTTCTTGGAATGTCAACCTGTTTGAAGATGGTAATGTTTCTCCACCATATGCATTCTTTTTTTTGTCAAAGGTTTGGGAGAATTCACTTTTCACAGCAATGGGGGGAGTTGGTATTTCGGTTGCTCACAACTTTGCTCGAAACAACTTCAATGGCATTCTGTCGTTACCTATGGCAAGGGACAGGCTGGGGAAACAGAGCAGTTACACATTTCTGGTCGGTGAAAATAATCTTACTGAACCATTTCCTACATATTTATTTGAGAAATGTCATGGATTAGATGCATTGCTTCTAAATGTCAGTTATAATAGGATATCTGGTCATATTCCTTCCAGTCTCAGTGGGATGTGCAGATCATTGAAATTTTTGGATGTGTCTGGAAATCAGCTTGCAGGACCAATTCCCGTTGATTTAGGGAATATGGTCTCCCTTGCATCGTTGAACCTCAGTAAGAATCAGTTAGAAGGTCAGATACCCACCAGCCTTGGCCAGATAAAGAATCTGAAGTTTCTTTCTTTGGCTGGTAATAAGTTAAATGGCTCAATTCCGACCAGCCTGGGGCAGTTGTACTCTTTGGAAATCTTGGACCTTTCTTCAAACTATCTTACTGGTGAGATTCCAAAGGCTATTGAGAACATGAGAAATCTAACTGATGTTTTGCTCAATAACAACAATCTTTCTGGTCACATTCCTGGTGGTTTGGCATATGTCACTACACTCTCAGCATTCAATGTGTCTTTCAACAACTTATCTGGATCATTGCCTTCTAATAGTGGCTTGATTAAATGCAGTAGTGCTGTTGGGAATCCGTTTCTAAGTCCCTGCCGTGGAGTTTCTCTATCTGTGCCATCAGGAAGTCAACTAGGTCCTATTGATGGCAACCCTTATAATGCAGCAGCAGAACAAGCCCCTGTCAAGGACAGTGGGAATGGCTTGAGTTCTATTGAAATAGCATCTATAACTTCTGCTTCAGCCATTGTTTCGGTACTTATAGCCCTGATTGTTCTATTCTTTTACACACGGAAGTGGAAGCCAGGGTCCAGGGTTGTTGGTTCTACAAGAAAAGAAGTTACAGTGTTTACTGATATCGGGGTCCCGTTGACATTTGAAAGTGTTGTTCAAGCCACAGGAAATTTCAATGCTGGCAACTGCATTGGGAGTGGAGGTTTTGGGGCAACATACAAGGCAGAGGTAGCACCAGGAGTACTGGTGGCAGTCAAACGACTGGCAGTTGGACGTTTCCAAGGTGTTCAACAATTCCATGCTGAAACCAAAACCCTTGGGAGGCTTCATCATCCTAATCTTGTCACTCTGATTGGTTATCATGCATGTGAGACAGAGATGTTTCTCATATACAATTATTTGCCTGGTGGGAATCTTGAAAAGTTCATTCAAGAGAGGTCCACAAGGGTCGTGGATTGGAGGATTCTTCACAAGATTGCATTGGACATAGCCCGTGCACTCGCCTATCTGCATGATCAGTGTGTTCCCCGAGTTCTTCACCGCGATGTGAAGCCCAGCAACATCTTGTTAGATGACGATTTCAATGCTTATCTATCGGACTTTGGATTGGCTAGACTTCTGGGAACATCAGAGACACATGCCACCACTGGTGTAGCCGGAACATTTGGGTATGTTGCTCCTGAATATGCCATGACATGCCGTGTTTCTGACAAGGCTGATGTGTATAGCTATGGTGTGGTGCTTCTGGAGCTGCTCTCAGACAAGAAGGCATTGGACCCTTCATTTTCTTCTTTTGGAAATGGATTCAACATAGTGGCATGGGCATGCATGCTACTGAAGCAAGGAAGGGCAAATGAGTTCTTCACTGCTGGGTTATGGGAAGCAGGACCTGGAGATGATTTGGTAGAGGTTCTTCACTTGGCTATTGTCTGCACTGTTGATTCTCTCTCTACCAGACCTACTATGAAACAAGTTGTCAGAAGGCTTAAGCAGCTTCAACCCCCATCATGCTAGCCCGCTTCTGTGGCTTCATCTTTTAACATTATTAATCTTAGAAATATTGTAATCTGTAATTTAGCATTTTTGTGGATTTAGGTTGAGTTTCTAATTTGTACTTATTCTCTCCCTGTACATTTTTATATAGTTGTAGCTCCAATTTTCCCGTACTCTTTTCTTGATTAGGTTAGGGGGCCTGCTGTTGATTCTGCAGAAGAATGCAGATATTTGATTTCCCCTGCATTACATGTCTATTTGTTCAATAAAATTGAAGAATAGATTATGTTTTTTCAATTTCTTTCTGTGCTCTTCTGCTAAATTTATCTGATCGTATAATGATTACAAGCTTGTCATTTATTTGGAAAGTGTTATAATGTTATCTTTTAAAATATCTGTTAGTAAATACTTATACTTTTTATGTTCATTATATAAAGATACACTTCGAAAGAATAGATATATTTTTATTTATTTTGAACTTTCTATATCTGGTATATAATTATTTATCTCTAAGATACCTATTTCTTTGAAAATCAAATTTGAGAGTACAAAGTAATTAATTGACAGAAATTAGGTTAAAGTATTGGTTTAGTTGAATAAAATTAGTATTGTAGAAGAATTGAATTTGATTATTGTTGGATTAATGAAAAAAAAAAAAAAAAATCATTGAAGACCAATTTATGTTTTTTTAAATTTTATTTTATATACCAATTTTATGTCGTTGTATCCGCATGTCTCTTTTCAAAATTTATCTGTAAGTAAACAACGTACACGGATGTCTCTTCATTTTTTCCGTCATACTTTTCGTTATTATGACTAATCTATTTGTGTACCACGAAAAATTCTGACAGTTTTAAACAAAAGTTCTTTTAACCTTATACATGAAAAATCTACCAAAATAACACTTCTATTCTAATTGAACACATTTCTTTGACAAAGAAGTCTAGTTAAAACATTTAATAACTCAGATTTTTTATTCTATTGTTTCTAAAAGTTAAAAAAAAAAAATCATAAAATGAATAAATATTTTTAAAATAAATTGAATTAATAATATTAAAACATTATTATTATATTATTTAATTAAATACGTTTTTAAATTGATTTTGAATATAAATTACGGTGGAGCTTCAATTAGAGTTTTCATCATTTTTTCATAAAAATAATTAAAATTGAAATTAATGAATTTAAAAATTTATTATATATTTTAATTAATTTACCAATTTTCTATTACTTACTTAACAAGTTATAGAAAAAATTAGGCAAGAAAATGTGCACTTCGTTTAATTTTCGTTGCTTCTTTTCTTTGACGTTGAAATGAATATATAAGGCTTAAATTTCTTAGGATAGTTACTATTCATAGCAATCTACTTCTGACAAAAATGATAGTAACTATATAAAATTTAATAAAATAATTTTTTTTGATTATTATAAAAAAATAATTATTTATAAATTATATACGTATAATATTTAATTTATTTTCTTAACTTGCAATTTATTTTTTAAAAATTAATATAAAAATTACTTTTTTTTATTTTATTCGAAACAAATAATTTGATATTAATGTTTTGATTGTTTTTTCCAAAATGTATATGGTATTAAAAGATATTTATTTAAAAACGTAAAACATGTCTTTGAAAACATATTTGATTTGAAATTGAATTAAAAGTATTATTTAAAACTGTATGAACTTCAAAGATATTTTAATTGGATTGATTGTTTATGATAAAGAGAGATAAAACAAATAGAAGATGAGAGTTTGGAATGAATGATTTGGTGGACCTGGTAGCAGTTATGGAAGATTTTATTGATGTTTATCATAACATATTTCTTGAATATGTTTTCTAATCTCTAATTAAACATATTTCTAATTTTATTAATTATTCTCCTATTTTTGCATGATTCGTTGCACACAGTGCGATCACGTGAGGGTTTAATACTCGTATACACGTGTCAATAAAAAAAGTCCCTAATTAATTATAAATATAATTACATTTTCAAATACTTAGAGACAGGTAAGTCATAATTATTTTTTTTATACATCTTATCTTATATTATATTATATAATATTCGGTCGTTTTATTATTAGATATTTTTTTCCTATTAAGTATTTTTATTTTTCAAAAAATTAATTTGACGTTAAACCTTTTGTCCTTCAGAAAACTGTTATGTATGGTCGGAATATTTATCTCCGTTGCGACAATACTATAGTATTGATTTTATCATAAATATTACATTTATTACTTTTAATAATTTCATTAATTCTTGTTCTAAAATGTTAAATTATTTGGAAATTTCTATTTAAGAAGACAGCTTTCCAACAGTACATTGATACATAGATAGTTTAAAAGGACAACTATATTTTACTAGACTAAGATAACGAATAAATTGTGAAAATTATATCATTACAAAAGATAATGATATTTGGGAATATTAAAATTACAATCTTCAGGAGTTAAAAATCGTGATAAATAAAATTTCTAACAATTAAAATAATTGTCAAAATTACACATGTCAAACATAGTTTGTAACAAAATATTTTAAACGTTGGTAATGTTGGCAAAATAGGCTGAGCCCAACAGGCCAGCCCATGTTAAAAGGGACATGTTGGGTTGAAGATTTTAATCTGTCAACCTATTCTAGTCTATCCCGTTCAACCCGTTAATTTGATAGGCCAAAATACAGGTAAGCTCGTCCCGATCAGTTGACTCGTTTTTTAAAAATAAAATAAAATAAAAATATTAAAAAAATTAATTTTTTATATTATATTTTTTAAATGTGTAAATATATAATAATATGGTAATTTAAATCATTAGCATCTACAAATTAAGTTTCAATTATTTGTTATTTTTATTGAGTAATTTAAATGTAAACATAATAATTATTTTAATCTATCTAATTAAAAACATTAATTAATTAAAAATAAATTTATTTGATTAAATATGCTTTTAATATTAATTTATAGGGTGTGTTATGATTATTGGTTCGTTTTTGTTTGACAAGCTAGCTCGGTTCGACCCATTTTTGACGGACTGAGCTAAAACGGGTCAGACTGACCCGTTTTGTCACCTCTAAATAACAAATGACAACTGTTACAAAATTCATTCTTTATACTGAAATTCTTGAAAGCCTCTTTCCTTAAATCTCTAAGAAGGAGAACCATTTGCAAATCTACAACTATTCCTACATAAAACCCCTCAAAGGGTTAGGACCAACACCAAATCTAGTAGAAGAAAGGTCGCAATACACATCAATCTTGCAAGAATAAGCCTCTAAGCTCTTGCTACCCCCAATACACATCAATCTATCATTTAACTATGATGCACAATGCATAAAACTATTCAGATTGCTGAAGCAGTTAGACATAATATTTCCAAAAGCTAAGAGTTCGTGTACTTACAAAAAAGAGTAGCATGCAAATGAAGCCACTAACAATATATACAACTCTAAAGTGAACCTCAACCTGAAAAAAAAAATCATAAAGAATGACAATCTCATACAGTTTAATCCATTATGAATACGTAACAATAGAACAATGTTGGAAAAATAACACTTCTAAGACATAGGTAAGATCAATTTCTAGTAAAATAACACATTAGATAATTTAGTTTCATCAATTTCTCAATTCGTTTCATCAGTTCACATTAATCTAGTTATAGCTACATCCATCATTGCATTAATTTTAATTACATGTTCTCCTCAGGGTGAGAGTGTATAAATTTAAAATTCCCAAGCACAGTGAAGGCAGTCCAAAAAGAAAAGACCAGTCCAATTAACATCTTAAATTTCTTCATTCTACACGCTTTGAAATTTTTTTATTCAAACAATAACAAAATAGGAAGAATACGTATGAAAAAGGAAAATGTTGATACGATCCTATCCAGGAAAGAGTATGATCGTTTCTGAATTTGAATCCTCAAGAGGCACGACACGAATAAATCAGAGAAGAACGCGGAATAAGACAGAGATGGAGGACGCCACAATCTAGCAGATTGATAAGTCAAGTGAAGATAAGCCACAAAGATGTTAATCTTTGATAAGAACCAGAGGCCTAAGCCAAGAACAAAGAGAACCCTCTCTTTAATGAAATCAAATTCAATATATGACTAAAAGTGTCTACAATAGTGTTTGGTATCTCTATATATAGGTACATGAGTTTAAGAAAACCTAAGAACCCTACAAGAAGGCCCAAACCAAAACATAAACTAATTTATAAAAGAAAGCCCAAAGCCCAAAAACATAACTTATTTTCTAAAAGAAAACCCAAAGTTTAAAAATATAAATTAATTTCCTAATAATTATCCTTCAAGAGTGCTCCAAGCCATGATCTTCATATCCTTTGAATTTCCACTTGTAGTTGCTTATAGTATCAAGAGTCTTGAATAGATGTGATTTTCCAATCTCTTGCTCCTTGCCCTTGTCATAGGTCCTTTGAATTGTAAATGTTCATCTTTAAGTTCTTCTTGTATGGAATCTTGGGATAGTGCTCTATCATTCCCTCCTTCTTGAAGAGAATTTGTCCTTAAATTTGTCTCACTTGAAGATTCTTTATCATTCTCTCCTGTTTGGAGAGAATTTGACCCGAATTCTAGAAGGTCCTATGCACACAAACATAAATCAAAGATACAAATCGAAAATAAAATAATAGAAACTCTACTAAAATGAGATTTGGATCCTAAAAGAGGTCAATCTCTTATTATAAAAGATCTGGAGTTCTACCTCCAGGGTCAAATACCCACCTGCACCAATCATCAAACAATTTTAAATTAAAGATAAAATGCTCAAAGAAAAGAAAAGGAATATTGCTCAAACAAACAACCCAATTATAGGTATGACTTTGATCACCCATAGGTTTGTTAGAAATGGGTAAACAAGCTAACTCATGAGTGTATATTTCTAAACTTGTGTCTTTTTTTATCATCATTTCGTCTTCCCATTGTTGATCTCCTTGTTGCTTGATGAATAACTCTTCCCTAAGTATCCTTTCGTCTTTCCATTGTTGATGTCATTGCTCTTTGATGAATAAATCGTCCATAGGCAATAAAACAATAAGAGGAAAGTTAGTACATTTTTTCATTGACAATTCATAATGCTCTCTTATTTCTTTTTCTTTTTCTCTTTTTTCTTCCTTCTCTCTTTTTCTACTCTCTTCTTTCTTTACTTTTTCTCGCTCTTCTTTCTCTTTTCTCTCTCCTTCTTCTTTCTCCTTTCTCCTTTCTCTCGCTCTCTTCTTTTTCTCTCTTTTCCTACTCTCTTCTTTCTTTACTTTTTCTCGCTCTTCGTTCTCTTTTCTCTCTCCTTCTTTCTCCTCTCTCTCGCTCTTTTCTTTCTCTACTTTTTCTCTCTTTTCCTTTGCTTCATTTTCTATAAGTGTTTCCTTCTCAT